>ENA-OOXJ01000711-OOXJ01000711.1-human-gut-metagenome-genome-assembly--contig:-NODE-711-length-25897-cov-2.898266_pt1 | contig 25897 bp, 26 predicted proteins | sample MGYA00241587_ERZ501343 | MGnify/ENA primary metagenome ERZ501343 (study PRJEB25962, sample SAMEA2042918) | human gut metagenome | biome: human gut; feature: human-associated habitat; material: faeces... | reverse complement strand
TAGTCAAATAAAACCTACCTGATTACAACAAATATACGGAAACTCGCCCGATTACTAATGAATTTAGAAAGAATTATGTGAATTCTTGAGTCTTTAGGGTGTTCTTTTCAATTGCTGTTAGCTTTTTCTTAATTCAATATACTAATCAGTTGCCCTATCACTAAGTAGGGTAACGCTATTTAAAGTTGTTTATCTGACACATTATATTTTATAAACTTAAATGTTACGTGTTGTCAAAATTTGTGTGCATATATTTGCTTATATTTCTGATACAATTATCAGAAATCTTGTTCGTGTTTCTGATGCAGATGAGTTTTTTTGAAACGAGTTATGCAATAGCCTTTATTTTTTCTGCATAATATGGATATTTATCCTTATAATCCTGTAGGGCTGTTTGGGGGACAAATATCGTTTTTATCTTTTCATAGAATGGCATAGAATTATTCATTTGAGGAGGAATTTTTCCTTGGAAAGTAATATATTTTATAGCACTTCCATTTAAGCCATGATATCCTATCGTTCTGATACGAGGTGGAACTACCAATGAAATCAGTTTATGGCATTCTATAAAAGTCCACCCTGCTAACTCTACGATGTTTTGTGGTAAAGTTATTTGTTCCAATTGTGAACAATTTTCAAAACAACCAATTTCTACAACACCTTCGTTATTCCCCATAATACCTTCTGAAGTGACTTGCTTCAACTGTTCACAAGTATAAAAAGCTCTATCACCTATCGAAAGAATATTATTTGAAAGTTGTATGGATTCTATTCCTGATTCTCTGAATGCTTCGTTACCAATTATTGTTGTAGCATATGGTAATACGATCCTTTTCAAACGAGTAGTACCTAAAAAAGCTTGGGCTTCTATTTTTTCAAGACATTCTGGAAATTTCAAGTCCATTATACCACATCCCCAAAAAGCTGAAGCAGAAATTGTTCTTAAGATAGTTTTACTTAAATCTGCTTCTAACAGAAAAGTACAATCTTCAAAAGCATGTTCTCCAATAACTTTCAAAGTTGTTGGAAAATTAATTTTCTCAATGGAACTTTTATAAAAAGCAAAATCTCCAATAACTTCTATTCCTTCATTTAATACAATTTGGCGGATATTGGATTGTGCAAAACAATTAGCGGCTATCTCTTTTATTTCATCAGGCAATATAATAGTATCGTCAGTTGTTCCTGTATATTTTAATAAAACACCATTCTTTATTTCAAAATCGGGTTGTTTTTCCGGATTTTCCAAGTAATCGGTTGCAATTACAAATTTCTTGTTTTCTCCAGTTTTAATTGTTCCACCTGCACTCCAATAATGATAATTCTGTGGAGACAAATATTGAATAATAACAAAATAAAGTTCTGTTACCTCAGAATTTACAAACCACTTTTCCTGTTCGAGTTTAAAAATCAATTCTCCATTATTATTGGTCATAACTGACAGAAAGGGAGTTACGGCGACATCCGACTGAAATGAGTGGAACAAAGCAGCGGTATATACTTTTACTTCTGCATTAGGTATTGTGTTTCCTAATTTATCGGTTACAGTCAGATGAACAACTGTTGTGTTATGATGCATAGAATTATCAGAATCCTTATTGCATCCAGTTAATATTAAAAACAGGAATCCTGTCAACCAACTTAATCTTACCAAACGAATCATAATATATTATTTAGACATTAAAAATGGAATGCAAAAGTAGGGTAAGAATAAGATATTACGTATTATGTATCATGTACATGTAAATGATGCTATGTTTTCATTATTAGCAAGTTAACAAAAAAATCAATGTACATTCTTATCTTAGATACAAAAAATGCGTTGATAACATTGTAATGTATCAACGCATTCTTTATGATTTTCAATTAAATTTTTCTTAATTCAGCTTCACAAAAATCTCACCTTCCACTTCTGAAGTCGAAATTTTATCTTCTCTCAATAACCAACCTAATCCAAGGAACAGCTCTTTATCTATTAATTTGGTGGCTTTTTTGATTTGCTTTGTCGTTAAACCTTCAGTTCCATTCAGAGCGTTCCAAATTTTACCTGCTGTTTCACCAGCTTTTTCCTTTAACATTTTCCTTTGTTTTTTAATTCAACATTTAAAATACAACGAAATATTTTCTCTTTTTATAACGAAAAAATATTTGTTTTATTTGTTTTCGTTGGCAAAGATAGTGATTATTAATCATATTCCGCTTTTATTTATAGAAAAATTATTTAACTATTAGGATTGTATCAGATAAAACTGGTAATTGAAATGTATCTCTGAAATTAGCTCAGTCCCTCAATGTTTCCTTCTACAATGTCAATATGTTCAGCTTGTGGTATGCGAGGAAGGCCTGGCATACGTAATATCTCACCGGCGATGGCTACTAACATTTCAGCACCATTGTTTATTACAATATCTTTAATATGGAATTCAAAATTATTGACCGCACCATAAATTTTGGGATCAGCTGAAAATGAATATTGGGTTTTGGCGATGCATACAGGATAATGTGATATTCCCATATCTTCTACTAGTTTCATCATTTTACGTGATGCACTACTGTAAGTCACTACACTGGCGCCATATAAATTACATGCAATTTTTTCAATCTTTTGCTGTACTGTGTCGTTTTCATTATAAGTGTATTGTAAAGGTTCAGAGGGACATTTTTCAATAGTATCTACTACTAAATTTGCTAAATCAATAGCCCCTTCTCCTCCTTGTGCAAATGCGTTGTTGATAGCGAAACCAACTTTAAGCTTCTCTTCGCAGTGCTGTTTGATAGCTTCAACTTCTTCATCTGTGTCACTGGCAAAACGATTGAATGCAACAATCACGGTTTGTCCGAATGAACGCAAGTTCCGTACATGCTTATCCAAATTGCCAAATCCCTGTTGCAAGCCTTCCATATTAGGCTCTTTTATCCGGTCTAAACTCACTCCACCATGCATCTTAAGACCTTGGGCTGTTGCTACAATTACTGTTAACCTAGGTTGTAAACCACTTTTGCGACATTTGATGTTATAAAATTTTTCTGCACCGAGATCGGCGCCAAAGCCAGCTTCTGTTATCACATAATCACCGAAAGTCATTGCCATTTTAGTAGCTAATACAGAGTTGCATCCATGTGCAATGTTAGCAAAAGGTCCTCCATGTACGAAAGCGGCAGTACCTTCAGTTGTCTGGACTAGATTGGGGTGAATAGCATCTTTCAGTAATACTGTAATGGCACCTGCTACTCCTAGATTTTTTACAGTAAAAGGTTTGCCGTCATAAGTGAAACCAAGAATAATGTTTTCAATACGACGACGCAAATCTTCTGTATCTTTAGCCAAACAAAGGATAGCCATAATTTCAGAAGCAGGAGTAATATCAAATCCAGATTCTTGTGTCACACCATTTGTGCGTGGTCCCAATCCGGTGACAATATTACGTAATGACCGGTCATTAACATCAAGTACACGCCTCCATGTTATTTCTTTCAAACCAAAACCTTCGGACTGATGTTGGTAAATGTAATTATCCAATAAAGCAGATATCATATTATGTGCAGAGGTAATTGCATGAAAGTCCCCGGTGAAGTGGAGATTTATTTTTTCCATTGGCAATACTTGTGCATATCCTCCACCTGCAGCTCCACCTTTCATACCAAAGCATGGACCCAATGACGGTTCTCGTAAAGCAACAATCGCTTTTTTACCGATTTTATTTAAGCCAAGTGCCAAACCTATGGAAACCGTAGTTTTGCCTATGCCAGCTTTGGTGGCAGTAATGGCTGTTACCAAGATTAAGTTGCTCTGCTTTACTTTTTCCTCATCAATGAGACGCTCAGGAATTTTGGCAATATAACGTCCATAGTTTTCTACTTCCTCGCGGGGGATACCGATACTTTCGGCTACTTGCTTGATTTTTTTTAGTTCAATGCTGCGGGCTATCTCAATGTCCGATTTCATATATCTATATGTATTAAAAAGATTTTTGACAGTAAAAACAAAATGCAAAAGTACGAAAAATGAGGAAGTTAACCAACGAAAAGACTTTTCTTTAGCTAACTTTTTAATAATCAATTGACTAACTGTGGCAGATGTTACTAGCGTAATTTTGTGAATTTACTCATCAAATAGTTTAAGTTTTATCGTTGGTGAAAATAAGGCAATTGTTTGTAGAAATATTATCTTTGTCCAATAATATAAAATTATGCAATGTAGATTTAATGCAGTCTGATTATGAAAATGAAAATAGAAAAACAGGAAGCTGCTGAAGGGCTACTATACGATGCCAATAACGATCCGGACTTGCAACAGGAAATGCTCAATGTCCGTTTCCTGTTACATCAATATAATTTGCTATCTTCTGATCGGATTGTCGGACGAGACCCTATTGTGCATATGGGTGAAAACGTTTTTGTTATTTCACCTTTTTATTGCAATTATGATTGTTGTATACACATTGTTTGGAATTTCTTTGCAAATGCCTACACTTTAGCTGTTGGAAATCCCAATCGTTCGTTACGAAAGATGGACTCGAATAATTAGTGACGTTATATGAAAAAAAAGGAATATCTCCAACTTAATAAGGAATGGCTTGCTTCAAAAGCTACCGAGCCTGGTGTTAAGCCATTAGCTCAAGGTATTTATTACAAAATACTTGCATCGGGTAATAATAACGGTTGTTGTCCTACTTTAAACAGTATTGTTATTGTTCATTATACAGGATGGACTATAGATAGTAAAGAGTTTGATAGTAGCCGTAACGGGACTCCTGGTGCATTCCGATTGAGGGATTTGATTGAGGGCTGGATTATAGCCATACAGAAGATGCATGTGGGGGATCGTTGGGAGCTATATTTACCTGCTGAAATGGGGTATGGCAATATTTCACAGCCAGGTATTCCCGGAGGTTCAACATTAATTTTTGATATTGAACTATTGGGTATTTCTTAATGAAATGAGCAATAAATAAAAGAATTACCAATCATGAATAACAATTTGCTATCTGACCGCTTAACTTATAATGGCGATAATGGCACACATACGCACGTGCATTTGATATATTATTCGTCTGATCATTTTAGTGAAATAATATGCAAAGATTTTTCCGAAATAGCGATACATACTACTGAAGAAGATAAACTTTGGATAAGAGTACATGGTCTTAAGGATACGGAATATATCAAAAATCTTTGTACCCATTTCAATATCAATTTTTTGATGATGCAAGACATTCTTAATGTTGATCATCCTAGTAAAATTGAGAAAAACGGCGAATTTAATTTTGTAGTAACTCGTATTATACATGAAGATTCAATCATTGCTGTACGATTGATACAAGGGAAAAATGTGGTGCTGACTTTTACTGAGGGTGAAGCTTCCTTTTTTGACGATGCGGTAAAGGCATTACAAGAAAATATTTTGAAAATACGTACCCGTCCGTCTGATTATTTATTTTCCGTGTTATTTAATGAATTAGTCTCGAGTTATGTATCTTTGGCTATTGAGATTGGTGATCAATTGGATGATTTGGAAACAGAATTGTTAGCAGCAACTACCAACTATAATATACGTATGCAGTTGCAAATGTTACGGAAACGATATATGGAGATAAAGCGTACGGTAGTTCCCTTAAAAGACCAATATTCAAAAATTTTACATCCGGATTCTGAACTTATTAATGAAAACAACCGACCGTTTTTTAACGATGTCAATGATCATCTTTTGAATGCCGTACAACTCATTGATGGTTGTCGTGAAACTCTTTCGTCACTTATGGATTTATACATATCAAACAGTGATATGCACATGAATTATATAATGAAACGACTTACTATTGTTTCAACAATTTTTATACCGCTTACTTTTTTGGTTGGGGTATGGGGTATGAATTTTAAATTTATGCCTGAGCTCGATTGGAAGTACGGTTATCTTCTGGCGTGGGGGGTAATGTTGTGCGCCGGACTTGTTTCTTATTTGATTTTAAGATCACGTAAATGGCAGTAGATAATTTAATATTCTAAAGTCATCTGAGAAAAGTATAGAATTATCGTTTGCGTTAAAAAATATATGGAATTATTAGTATATAAAGCTTCAGCCGGTTCGGGAAAGACATTTACACTAACAGTGGAATATATTAAGTATTTGATACTAAATCCACATGCGTATAAGCAAATATTAGCTGTAACTTTTACAAATAAGGCCACAGCTGAGATGAAAGAGCGTATTTTGCAACAGTTATATGGCATATGGAAAAACGATCCTGCTTCGGAATGTTATTTACAGTGTGTGAAAGAAAAGCTAAAAACATTACTTTTTTCTACTCCATCTTGCTTGTCGGATGAAGATATACGTGAACGGGCAGGTATAGCTTTAAATTACATATTACATGATTACAGCCGATTTCGCGTGGAGACAATAGACTCTTTTTTTCAGTCTGTCATGCATAATTTGGCACGTGAACTTGAATTAAATCCAAACTTGAATATTGAACTTAACAATGGGGAAGTATTGGATAATGCCGTAGATAATATGATAGAAAAGTTGACTCCGTCTTCTCCTGTTCTCAGTTGGTTGCTGGATTACATAAATGAACGCATTGCAAACGATAAACGATGGAATGTTTCAGAAGAAATCAAGAATTTTGGTAAGAATATTTTTGATGAAAGCTATATAGAGCGGGGAGAAAAACTTCGTGTTGAATTGCAGAATCATCAGCTCATAAAGCTTTATCGGGATGTATTACGCGAAATGGAAACTGCCGCATTACAACAAATGAAAGTTTTTTGCGACAAATTTGAACAGGCCCTTCAGAATCACAATTTAATCGCGGAAGATCTGAAAGGAGGTAAAAATAGTATAGGAAGTTATTTCCGTAAATTAAAAGAAGGAAGATTATCAAATAAAGATGTTGTTAATCAAACATTAAAAAAATGTTTGGAGGATGCTGAAAATTGGGCTAGTAAAACATCTCCTAGAAAAAAAGAAATTATAGAATTAGCAGAGGAAATATTACAACATTTACTAATTGAAGCAGAAAAGGAGCGTTTAGAAAAGATTATTACGATTAATAGCTGCCGACTTTCTACACAGCATTTAAATAAATTGCAATTATTAAATCATATCGATGAGGAAGTCCGTATTTTAAACCATGAATGTAATCGCTTTCTTCTTTCAGATACCAATGCTCTTCTTCATAGACTAGTACAAAAAGATGATTCTTCTTTTGTATTTGAAAAGATAGGTACAAATATCCGGAATGTAATGATAGATGAGTTTCAGGATACCAGCCGGATGCAATGGGATAATTTTCGCGTACTATTGTTGGAGGGACTATCACAAGGGGGCGATAGCCTAATTGTTGGTGATGTCAAACAGTCTATTTATCGTTGGAGAAATGGAGACTGGAGTATTCTAAATTCGTTAGGGAATGAAAAGAATGCAGATTCGTTTTTTTTCACTCTTGATTCATCTTTTATTAATGTACATACTTTAAATATAAATCGTAGAAGTGAGACCAATATCATAAATTTTAATAATCGAGTATTTATACATGCGGTTAATTATTTAAATGAATTACATCTTGAGGATTTAAAAGAAGATTGTAAGCCATTACAGCAAGCTTATGCTGATGTGGAGCAGCTGTCTCCCAAAGTTAAGCCAAATGGTTATGTAAAAACTACCTTCCTGAATTCGGATGAAGAGCACGATTATATTCAGAATACACTTATTGCGTTGGGAAATGAAATACAGATTCTTATAGAAAATGGAGTTAAACTGAATGATATCGCCATATTGGTTCGTAAGAATAAAAATATTCCTCCAATAGCCGATTATTTGGATAAGGAGTTGCACTTTCCTGTTGTATCGGATGAGGCATTTCGCTTGGATGCGTCAATTGCTGTGTGTATGTTGATCGATGCTTTGCGTTATCTTTCAAACTCAAACGATTTGATTGCTGCAACGTCATTGGCATCAACTTATCAGAGAGAAGTTTTTTTTCATGATCGAGATGATATAGATTGGAATCGACTTTTTACTGCATCTATTGAGAGGTTGTTACCGGATTCGTTTTGTGAAAAATTGGAGAAATTGCGTTTAATGCCATTGTATGAATTGATTGAGGAATTATTTAGAACATTTCATATAGACCGAATTCCTCATCAAGATGCGTATTTATTGTATTTTTTTGACTGTATTACAGATTATTTGCAAAGCAATTCTTCTGAGATAGAACATTTTTTGACTTATTGGGATGATACTTTATGTGGTAAAACTGTTCCTGGTGGTGCTACAGAAGGTATACGTATTTTGTCTATTCATAAATCAAAAGGGTTGGAGTTTCATACGGTATTGATACCATTTTGTGATTGGAAAATGGAAAATGAAACAAATAATCAACTTGTGTGGTGTAATACGGACATAGAGCCTTATAATACAATTGATTTGATTCCTGTGAATTATTCTGCTGCAATGGCCGAATCAATATTCCGTAAAGATTATCTAAAAGAACGTCTTCAATTATGGGTTGATAATTTGAATTTATTGTATGTAGCTTTTACCCGTGCTGAAAAGAATCTTTTGATTTGGTGTAGAGAAGAGCAGAAAAATACCGTTTCGGAACTATTGGCTAATGCTTTACCTCATGTTGCTGAAGACGGAAATGGGCATTGGGATGCAGAGCATTTAGTATATGAATTTGGTATTTTGTATCCATCATTACAAGTACGTAAACAGTCCAATGCCGAAATAGTCAATAAATTAGCTCAGAGACCATCCAGGCGTCAAGTGAAAATGAAAAGTTTGCAACATAATATAGAATTTCGTCAAAGTAATCGTTCTGCTGATTTTATAAGTCAGATAAGTCCTATGGAATACACTTCCAAACAACATTTTATTAACCGTGGTCAGTTGTTGCATACATTGTTTTCAGAAATTGTAACTATACATGATATAGATGGGGCTATAAATCGTCTGGTATTTGAGGGAGTTATTGATAGTGTCCAAAGTGAGCAAGAAATCCGTGAATTAACTTGTCATGCCTTTAGCTTATCTCAGGTGAGAGATTGGTATAGTGGTTCCTGGCAATTATTTAATGAACGAGATATTATTTGGAGAGAAAATGGAAAATTAAATACCCGTCGTCCTGACCGTGTAATGGTACGTGGTAAGGATGTTGTTGTGGTTGATTTGAAATTTGGAAAACCTCAAAAAAAATATCATAAACAGATTCAGGAATATATATCCCTTCTTGTTCGTATAGGATATCCAAGAGAATGTATTCGTGGATATTTATGGTATGTTGATAGAGACAATATAGAATTGGTTTGTAACTAAACAGCAGATACTGTTTTATGTTGGATGGAATCTTAATTTTCCATAATAGACATGTGTAATTATTAGGTAAATAACTATCTTTATCAAGAAATTCATTTAATTAAATTAAGAAAATAGGTTATGATAGAAACTGTTCAATTGGGTGGAACGGATAAGCAGTTATATCAACTTGTTGCTCCTTTGGTAATGAATCCTGAAGTGCTAAAACAAAATTATAACTTTCCATTTCGAACAAAAGAGTCTTTTGTATGGTTTATTGCGTTGGAAAATGAAGAGGTGCTTGGTTTCATACCTGTGGAAAACAGAAAGTACAATGCTGTAATAAACAATTATTACGTTAAGAATAAAGATAGCCATGTTTTAGAACTATTGTTGAATGAAATTGTAAAAACAATCGGCAACATTAAAGAACTTGTAGCTGTTAGTTTCTTAGAAGATAGAGAAACTTTTTTGGGGGTAAATTTTAAGGAAGAGAAGCAGTGGACACGGTATATAAGAATGATAAGAAATGCCAGCAACAATGAGTAACTCGAAAAATGTTTATGAATTAGCTCAAGAACGATTAGCAATTATTTTTAGGGAGTTTGACACAATCTGTGTATCTTTTTCTGGTGGAAAAGATAGTGGCGTATTGCTGAATTTATGTATAGATTATATACGTCGCAATCAGTTAAACCGTAAATTGTGTGTATTTCATATGGATTATGAGATACAATATAAGGTAACAATAGATTATGTAGATCGCGTTTTTGAAGAAAATAAAGATATACTGGAAGTATATCGTGTATGTGTACCTTTTCGTGTAACTACTTGTACCTCCATGTTTCAAAGCTATTGGCGTCCATGGCAAGATGATTTGAAAGACATTTGGGTAAGACCAATGCCCAAACAATGTCTTACCAAAAACGATTTTTCTTTTTATACGCCTGATATGTGGGACTATGAGTTTCAGATGCACTTTGCCAAATGGCTGCACGAAAAGAAAGATGGTGTGCGTTCATGTTTTCTGATAGGCATTCGTACACAAGAAAGTTTTAATCGTTGGCGTAGTATCCACTTGAATAATAAATATCAGATGTATCATAATTATCGATGGACTTCGAAAATAGGGAATGATATATTCAATGCCTATCCTATCTATGATTGGAAGACAACTGATGTTTGGATTGCCAACGGAAAGTTTCATTTCGACTATAATCATTTATATGATTTATATTATAAGGCAGGAGTAAATATTGAACGGCAAAGAGTTGCCAGTCCTTTTTTGTGTGAAGCTCAAGATAGTTTACGACTTTATCGGGCGATTGATCCCGATACGTGGGGACGCATGATAGGTCGTGTTAATGGTGTGAATTTTACAGGTATTTATGGAGGAACCCGAGCTATGGGATGGCAAACAGTGCGTTTGCCAAGGGGATATACATGGAAGCAATTTATGCAATTTCTGCTTTCTACTCTTCCAGAAGAAACAAGAAGAAATTATTTGAAAAAGCTTACTGTCAGCATTGAGTTTTGGCGAACGAAGGGAGGTTGTCTTTCAGATGAAACAATTCAAAAATTGCGGGATGCAGGTGTTGCTATGGAAGTGAGAAACAGTAGTAATTATAAAACTCGTAAAAGACCTGTCCGTATGGATTATTTGGACGATATCAATATTCCTGAATTCCGCGAAATCCCAACATATAAACGTGTGTGTATTTGTATTTTAAAGAATGACCATGCATGCAAGTATATGGGATTTGCTTTGACTAAGGAAGAAGCATATAAAAGAGATAAAATCATGGAACAATTCAAAAATATAATGTTATGAGTGATTATGTAAGTCCTGTTTACAGTGTTAAAGCTGTTCCATTAGAAAAAGTTGTGGCTAATGATTATAACCCTAATGTGGTAGCTCCTCCCGAAATGAGATTGTTGGAATTGTCTATTTGGGAAGATGGTTTCACTATGCCTTGTGTTTGTTATTACAATGCAGAGGAAGATAAATATATTTTAGTTGATGGTTTTCATCGTTATCGAGTTTTAAAAACCTCAAAGAGGATATATGAGCGAGAAAAAGGTTTGCTTCCCGTTGTTGTTATAGAAAAGGATTTATCAAACAGGATGGCGTCAACCATTCGGCATAACCGTGCTCGTGGAACTCATAACATAGAATTGATGTGCAACATTGTTGCAGAATTGGACAAGGCTGGTATGTCGGATGAATGGATAATGAAAAATATAGGAATGGATCGTGATGAATTATTGCGTTTAAAACAGATATCGGGTTTGGCAGAATTATTTGCAGATAGGAATTTTACGATACCTGATGAAAAAGAAAAATATGATTTTGAAAAAAATGAGTGACTATATTGATATACGCCATATGTATACTTTAGGAGTTCAATTTTTTATCATTTGGTAATTTTTACCATATAGGTTTGTTGTACCTTTGCAGCCATAAGAATCAAGTTTGGTGTCTGACTTAATAAATAAAAATGGCAATAAACAACAAAAAAATGCTTAAAGACAGTATTGACTTTGGCAGTATGCACATCCCTACCCTATTTAGAAAACTGTTGATTCCTACTGTATTAGGAATGGTATTTTCAGCTATTTTCATTATCACGGATGGAATTTTTGTAGGTAAGGGAATTGGGAGTGATGCTTTGGCTGCGGTAAACATTACAGCTCCATTATTTCTTATAAATACAGGAGTCGCATTAATGTTTGGTATCGGGGCATCGGTAGTGGCATCTATTCATTTGTCACACAATAAGCCCAAAGTGGCACGTATTAATGTGACGCAGGCCATTATTGTATCTTCTTTGTTGCTTATTGCTTATGCTATAGTAATTTTGTGCAATATAGAACAGGTAGCTTGTTTATTGGGTAGCAGTGAACGGTTATTACCATTGGCTGTAGAGTATATGCATTGGTTTGTGCCCTTTTTGGTATTCAGTGCATTACTCAGTTCTGGAATGTTTTTTGTGCGGCTAGACGGGTCTCCGAATTATGCCATGGTTTGTAATATCATACCAGCACTTATTAATATTTTTCTCGATTATTTGTTTATATATGTTTTTCGATGGGGAATGTTTGGTGCGGCGTTGGCTACTAGTCTTGGCTATATTGTGGGTGCGCTGATGATATTATGCTATCTTTTACAGAAGCAACATATTATTCATTTGGAGCGTATTAAGTTAAGTATAAAGAGTCTACGCCTGACAATACGCAATGTGGGTTACATGATACGTTTGGGCCTTTCCACTTTTCTGTGCGAAGCAGCCATTGCAACTATGATGTTTGTAGGTAATTATGTATTTATCAGTTATTTGGGTGAGGATGGCGTAGCTGCTTTTAGTATTGCTTGTTATTTCTTTCCTATTATTTTTATGGTGTACAATGCCATAGCTCAATCGGCCCAGCCTATATTGAGTTATAACTATGGAGCTTCTCAACCTGAACGGGTACGATCTGCTTTCCGTCTAGCGCTAATGACCGCAATAGGTTGTGGTATGACTGCTTTTCTGGTTACTGAGCTCTTTACTGAACATATTGTAGGTTTGTTTGTAGAACAAGGCTGTATGGCATATAATATTGCATTACATGGTCTTCCACTTTTTGCAGCTGGATTTGTATGTTTTGGAATCAACATTGTGTCTATAGGCTATTTTCAGAGTGTGGAACGTGATCGCCCGGCTATGACTATAACTTTACTAAGAGGCTTCATTCTGGTATTGCTTTGCTTTTGGTTGATGCCTATTTTAATGGGTGTGCCTGGCATTTGGTTGGCCGTACCTGCAGCAGAAACGGTAACCTTGCTTTTTGTATTAACAATTTATTGTAGAGGGAAAAAGCCTTAAAGTAAAAGATTGGAACTGGTTAAGGAAGATAGAGAAGTCTGCAATAAATATTTTTATTTGTCTTTTTTATGTGTTAAATATATTTTATAGCATGGAAAAGTTCATAGATATCTTTAGTAAAAAATATCGTGTATCGATTGACGGTGCTGCACAATTGTTAGCTTTAATGGAACCTGTAACATTTTGCCGAGGTGAAATGTTAGTGCGTGAAGGTGAACTCAACACGGCTTTTTATCTTATTGGACAGGGTATTTGGCGTGGATATTATCTTCGGAATGGAATGGATGTGAGTATTTGGTTTGCTACAACGGGTGAAACACTCTTTTCGACCCGAGGGTATATGGGAGGACGTCCATCGGGAACTTCCATAGAAGCCATGAGCGATAGCTTGCTTTATCGCATTAGCAAGCAGGACTTGGAAACTTTCTTCAATTCATCGACAGAAGCGGCCAATTTAGGACGTAGGGTTCGAGCGGGAGTTTTTGGTATTTGAGGAGCGGCTTATAAACGAAGGAGCCACACAAGCCAAGGAACGTTATCTTTCACTACTTGAACAAATGCCCGAATTGTTACAACATGTACCGCTGAAACACATTGCATCTTATCTTTATATTACGCCTCAATCGCTCAGCCGCATTCGTGCCGAACTAGCTAAGAGTGGCAAATAAACTTATTTGCCTACATGGATAATTTCTTTTACTTCAATAACACCGTCGTATTCGGCAGCAAAACCTTCCTCTGAGGGGCCAAGTTTTTTTATTTTTAATTCGGCGGGGACAGATGTATAAGGTTGTGCATTAGCTGGAAGTGCAGCCTCATAATATTTTTTCAATTCACCAGATCGGTCTATTACCCAATAAGTAACAGAATCTTTTTCAGGAGTAAACGAATAAGCTTCATGCCCCATAATAAGCTTTCCTTTACAAATCACAATAGAATCGGAAGTAATCGAACTACTGGTTGTTTCTTTTTTTGTAGACGGATGACAAGCTGATAAAACAAGGCTTGTCATGATTGCTGTAAGAATAGTTAGTTTTTTCATTATTTGTTGAATTTTGTAATTAAATTGATGCTAAGATAAGCTTTTTAGCTGTATACAAATTGTTTTGTACTCAAATAGTTTGTTAAATGCGATAAAATAACTACATTGGACATGCGACCAATACAACCTTTAAAATTATGAGACGCAATGATTATTACTTTCTCCTTATTATTTTAGCATTGTTTGCCCCTTTCTTTTTATCGGAAAGCTTATACGAAAGTTATCAATCTTTTAATGCAGAACATGGTATGGTTATGAGTTTCCTGAAATTCTCCATATTGTCTACTTTGGGCGAACTGCTTGGGTTGCGCATCAGCACAGGAAGTTATATTCGCAACGGTTTTGGCATATTGCCACGTGCTGTTGTATGGGGCCTATTAGGCATGTGCATCAACCTGGCATTTATTGTTTTTCTACAGGTGTACCTGCTGCGGCTGCTTATCTGGGTGTAAACGATCCCTCGGCTATCATGGCAGGTCCTCTCTGTATTCAAAAAGTATTGCTGGCTTTTGCCATATCTGTGAATCTGAATAGTATTTTCGCTCCAGTTTTCATGACATTCCATAAAATAACGGACACGCATATTTTGGCTACAGGCGGTACATTACGTGGGCTGTTCACCCCTATTCCGATGGGTAACATCCTACAAAATCTAAACTGGAAAGTTCAGTGGGGATTTGTGTTAAAAAAAACAATCCCCTTGTTTTGGTATCCAGCCCATACCATTACATTTTTATTGCCAAGTGAGATGCGTGTGCTTTTCGCCGCTTTGCTGGGAGTAGCGTTGGAAGTTATCTTGGCCATAGCGGCTCGCAAAAAGTAGCTAGTTTCCTATGAGATTCAATTGTAGATACAGTGCATAGTTCAGCTCCGAGTCAATAGGTTTTAATTGGCGATCAAGCATTGTCAGTTTATCGTTTTCAAAAAGGAAGTTCATGGTTTCCTCGTCCTTATCAAAAGGTATAAACTGGAATACGATGGCATCCTTGTTTGCCGCGTTTCCGCGTAGGGTATATTGACGACCGCAAAATTCGGATGTCTGATTCTGTCCATTGTCGGCCTCCAGATAAGTGAATTGTGTCCTGAACACACCATCGCCGCTATGTTCATAGTTGTAAAGGGTAATGTTGTAAACAATGCCGGGACAGGATGCGGCTGGTAAGGTACCGCGGTAGACACGCATCTGCAATTTGCCCGTACCTTCTGCTTGCTGCAATGAGTCAATCAATGTCTTGTCACCTTGTGTAGGAGGAGTTAGCCGATAGTAGCCGATGCGATAAGAGCCGAAACGTCCCAGCGTCATGGAGTCCGTAGTCAGATTCACCACATCCAGTGTATCTGAGAAATCAAGGGTTTGTCCGTTACCGATACTCTTTCCATTGAGTATCAGCCGGTCATCCGACAAACTCCATGATTCATATTTCAGCGTAGCCATGCCGATGGAGGATGCTGTGCCATCGGTGTTCAAGGTCACTCCCTGTACATATTGGGTATTGGCAGGCATTACTTCAATCCAGTTTCCTGCAAAATCTTTCATGTCTTTCTGAGTAGCTGTGTGGCACGAAGCCAATACGCCGACAGCTACAACTAGCATCATTGATTTATTCATAGATTAATTTTCTTATTGATAAGTATTATTGTTTTTCTATTTCAGTAAAGGCAATGGATTTGCCATCTCCCGTAAAAGTCAGCGTCATATTCTGACCTTTTCCTCTGATGTCGGCAAACGGGTTTTTATATCCGTAACCGGATGCGGTAATATATTGGTAAAGTACATAGTCAACCCCTGCATAATTGATTTGTGCCACACCTGCCTTGGTGAAAAAAGCTGCTGAGAGTTTTTCTCCTTTATCGTTTACAAACATTGCCTTGTGTATGTTTTCGAATCCGGTGGAAGAAAACAAGACTTTCCCCCGCTTTGTCACAAGCCATTCGTCATAACATTTTTCGAGCATGTATGTATCATCATCTTCAATGTTCCATACTGAAGTGCTGTTAGGTCTGACACGTTTTTCCAGCACCACAGTTTCTTCCGGCAAGAACAATTCTACTTTTGACGAGTCGGGCGGGAATACAGCAAAAGCGGCCATGGTAGTTTGCGGGTCGATAGCAGACAACATACGTGTTCCTTCTTCGAAGATTCTGATTTTCTTGTCGAGCACTTTGGAGTAGGTGTATCCCATGGCGGCATCACTTCCGCCGATAGGAGTTTTTTCATTCTCAGTGTTTTTTTCTTGTTTATTTCCACACGACAATAGAATTAATGAGGCTGCCAGAAAAATAAAGCTTCTTTTCATCTTGTGATTGTTAGTTTAGTTATGAATAAAGTTTCACTATGATTATGATAATGACGAACATATATTCGCCCGAACGGTACAAAAATAGACGAAAATACATCCGTCTACAAACGGACGACTGCTGTCTGTTATGAAATATAACAAATAATGTGTGAAATTGTGCGCTACGCACACGAAATATTATTTGCTGAAGACCAAATAATTTGTATTTGGATAAACATGTTCCTGCGAAATACCCAGAAAGGAGACTTCGCCATTCACCCGGTAGAAAGCGTATGCATCACCGCCCGGTAAGTAGATGGCATCATGCATGCCATAGTCGGACAATGCTTCCGAGAAATCATAAAGCGACTCACGCTGGCGGCTTATAACAACATAGATACGTGCATCATCTTTTTTCTTGGCAACAGCCCTCCGCAAAGATTTCCCTTTCAGACGATTCGGCCAAATTTTATTATCGTTCACCAGTGCATATTGCCTGAAGAAAGACCCTTGACGGTCCACACAATAGTTCATTATGGTATCCGAAATCGAAACGCCTAGAAAAAGTTGCCCTTGTAACAAAGCGCAATAACCTTCTTTCCGTTTTCCGTTGCCATAACGACAGCCATCCAATACAAAGTCGCCTACAATACCCAAATTGTCTTTGCGGATATCAGCTGCAGGCAGTGCCATCAGGACAGTTGTATCTTGTATAGATGGTAATCCTATACGTAAATTAGAATGGACCCCTTCAAGCATAAATATCTGCATCGGAACATCATTTATAGTATCTGCCAATATGCTTACCTTCGTATTGGTTTTATGAGTTGTTGTTTCCTGTTCGTTTTTCATTAACATGGGAATGTTGCTTTCCTTGTATGACACAGTTTTACTGTCTTCTGTATCGGTCGGATTCCACCAAATCCACCAGCAGCATGCTATACTGATGATTCCCATTATCACCAGTATTATATACCCGATGATACGTTTTTTTCCTACTGTTTTCTTATTCTCCGCAGATACTCCCAAAACCTGTATTTCGTCTTCTTCATGTTTAATCATAATCCTGCCTCCTTTTCCAACAAAACTTTCAGTTGCCGTAGGGCTTCGCGAGATGCTGACAATCTGAAAATGACCTCTAACCTTCTGTCCGATAAAACCAGTTCTTGCTTGGTTAAGTTGATTTTATAAATGTAATTTCGGTTAATAATCAAGCTTTTTCCTATTCTGATAAAACATACTGCCTCTGAACCCAATTGTGTTTCTACCAACTTTTGCATACGCAGCAGATTGAATGCAAAGACATGCTCCGTGCGATTGTGAAGCACAACCGTTACATAATTACCGTCCGAGGATATATAAGCTATCCGATCCGGCTTTATTCTCACCAGTTCATTCGAGTTTGATATAATTAAGACCCTTTCCATACGGGTAATAACAAAAATAATGATTGGCAAAATTATGGCTTTTCTATATATATACATTTACTTTACCTTAAAATAATTCAAACCGTTTCTCCGGCAGACTTATATATTTTCTGATATAGTCATAAAAAAGTCCTCTCCCACCCTATAATCTATAACCGAAGGCTTCGGTTATAAAGCCGAAAGCTACGGTTATAAAACCGAAGATTACGGTTATAAGACCGAAAGTTCCGGTTATACTTTGTATGCCATTTAAGGAATGTATGGATTAATACAATCGCACATTTAAAGTCTTATTTCGAAAACAAGAAAAAAGGAAAACTAAAGTTATTCTAGCAGTAGCACTTAGGAAGATATCCGGACCGACCAATAGATACTTTCACGGGATATGTAAAGAAACTACTACCCTGTTTTACATTTGAAGGTATACGATAGATAATCAATTATATATTCATCGGGCGCAGCAGTCTCATTGAATAAAGTTATTAAGTTGATTGGCTGGATTGAGTGGTGTTTGGTCAGACAAGACCAATGACTTGACCATGTGCAGCGTTCCCTGCTTGTATCGTTGGAAGTGAGCTGATGCGATATGCCTTTCGTAAGCCTTTTTGCTCGCATAGGTTTCAAGAATTGTCACCATACAGGGATTCTCCTTTTCGTTGACCGCATACATCGTCAATACTCCCGGTTCGGTACGCAGGGATATTTCACCGACTTCTACTGCGTATTTCATATATTCGTTGAGATGCTGAGGATAGACCTCAACCTTCGATAACCGTACAATGCCATCGGCTGACATAGATTCTTTAGCACACATGGAAGGTGCATCATCAAGATGGAGACATTTGCCGATAATTTCGCCGGTAGCCATATAGGAATAGGTCTGAAAATCGAACAATACAGGTTTTAGTTGCGTATAGTCGGGCTTGCCGTTATCATCAAGAATATCGGGAGAGACATATGTATTGACAATGGAACAGATGAAATTATCGAAGCCATCCGTTTCGTAAATATCCACCACATTACACTCCATCGTCAGCGGAGAATCATCGATTACAGGCGTACCGTTCTCTCCGAAATGATATTCGAAGATTTCCGATTTATCGACGGATGCACCACTTACACTACCTACATAATCGGCTTTCGGCAACATTTCGCGGTTTACAAGGCTGATGGAAAGCTTTCTGTTTTTTTTGATTCCCTGATTGGTATAATGCTTTTTGCTCATGCTCACCAGTATTCGGTCATGACCAATGATTCCCGTATGACCTACTACGAGCCAGTTTACTTTACCTCCGACCTCCGCGCCGACAACCGTCATCGGTTTCGGATAGAGTGCCAGCAGGCTCCCGATGTTCTGTTTTCCCGTTTCCATAATGTTTGAATGGTTCGTTTCTTTTCTCTCTACCGTGTTGCATGACAGCAACCCGCATAAAAGTATTGCACATAGTATAAATCTTATCATAGTTTTTCTCTCTTTCATTGTATTTGAAATAGGTATGCCCGACTTATTTATTTATCAATTTGACTTTCTGTAAATGGATCTGCGCGATGCCCCATCAGGTTGATTTGGGCATATTCCTTGTCAAATTCATCCATCTCCCAAGCCGACAAACGAGCAACTCCCGCACCAAGAAAGTCATCCAAATGACTGGGATTGGCAGTGCCAGGTATCGGAACAATCCACGGTTTGCGCGAAAGCATCCACACGAGGGCAAATTGTGCAGGTGTCAGATTTTTCCGTTTCGCCCATTTACGAACGAGCATTACAAGTGGCATATTATGTTTCAAGGCTTCGGGAGTAAACCGTGGTAAATTCCATCGCCGGTCACCTTGCTTAAATCGGCTGTTCTCATCAATCACACCAGTAAGAAATGCACGTCCCAGCGGACAATAGGGAACAAAGCCGATGCCGAGTTCTTCGAGCGTCGGGAAAATCTTTGTTTCCGGTTCACGCCACCAGATAGCGTATTCGCTTTGAACAGCCGATACAGGGCATATAGCGTGAGCACGCCGTATAGAGGAAGCACTCGCTTCCGACAGTCCCCAATGCAACACTTTTCCTTCTTGCATCAAATCCTTTATTGTATCTGCAACCTCTTCCATCGGCACATTCGGATCGACACGATGCTGATACAACAGGTCGATATGATCCGTGCGTAGACGTTTTAAAGACCCTTCCACTGCACGACGAATATGGGCTGGCTGACTGTTGAGTGCGGTCGGTTGCTTTTCTTCCACGTCGAAACCGAATTTTGTGGCAATTATTATTTTCTCCCGGAACGGGGCGACTGCTTCACCAACCCATTTCTCGCTGATATAAGGACCATACACCTCTGCCGTATCGAAAAATGTTACCCCTTTGTCATATGCTCGACGTATCAAAGCAACCATGTCTTGTTTGTCATACTTTCCACCATAATAACCAACCATCGGCAGGCAGCCAAGCCCAATTGCGGAAACATCCAAAACTCTTAACCGTCTATACTCCATACTGTCTGTCGGAGTACCATTGCTTGGATATCTGTTTGATGGCTTCGATGTAGATTGTGCAAATACACCGGACAGCCCCATCCACTTTCCGGCTGCCAACAGCGCCGATACGGATGTCATTTTTAGAAAATCTCTTCTTTCCATATTCGTATATCATTATTTACAGTACAAAATTAGAAGGCTCTCACAAAACGGAAGTAACAATAAGTGGGGTATTTGTATCTATTTTACTGATATAAGGTCGTTTCCTACTCCTCTTCTAACTAGATTTTTATATCTTTGTTCTGTAACTTTAAATATGTATAGACTTCATGAGTAAGATATTGAAAGTAAAAAATGTAAGTGACTACAGCCACTATATCGGGGCTCCAGACTTTCACCCATTAGTCAATGTAATCAACTTTACGGAGGTATCGCCTGTACGCCATTGTCTGAATAATTATGGAGTTTATGGAATATTCTTCCACGATGAGTCAGAGATAGATTTGGCATACGGACGTGGAAAATACGATTATCATAAAGGAACACTTATTTGTGTGGCTCCCGGTCAGATTGGAGGTAAGGAAGATAACGGAGAAGAGGTCTTTCTGACAGGATGGGCATTGCTTTTTCATCCGGATTTGTTACACGGAACGAATTTGGAAAAGAAAATTAAGGACTATTCGTTTTTTGATTACCGTGTCAATGAAGCTTTGCATATGACAGAGGAAGAGCGGGATTTATTTATCTCGTTGATGGAACAAACACGTAGAGAGATTGAACGCAAGCCTGATGCCGTACAAGATACAATCATCGTAGGATATATAGAACTGATGTTGAATTTTTGCCGGCGTTTTTATAACAGGCAATTTGTGACCCGAAAATTGGAGAACTCAGATATCCTTATGAGATTTGATGCCTTGTTACGGGATTATTTTAATGAAAACTTGCAATTGTCGTTTGGGTTGCCCAGTGTGCAATATTTTGCAGATAAGCTTTGTCTTTCATCCAATTATTTCGGTGATCTCATAAAAAAGACCACAGGAGATACGGCAAGTAACTATATTCGTCAATACATCGTCTTACAAGCGAAAAATAAACTTGCGGGAGGCGAAGACGTTGTTCAAGTTGCATACGATTTGGGATTTGAATATTCCCAACATTTTAGTCGTATGTTCAAAAAACAGACAGGAATAACTCCCTCGGAATATTGCATGAGTATTCTGAATAAAAAGTAAAGACTTATGAAATCAATAAAACGAACCGTCTTCCGCCTTCTTGCCGTCCTCATAATTGTGCTTGCTATTGTATATGCTTCCTTGCCCTATTATGCCCGTCAGGCACTCATTCACTGGATGCCTGTCATCGATGATCTTGAGACTTTCCATCGGCACACGGTGCATCACGATCCTGACAATGTATGGCATTGGCCTCTTTCTACCGCTTATAACTGCTATCAGCTTGTGGAGGAGGACGCCCGATATCTGGACATCCTGCATACAGTATCCTTTCTCGTTATTCGTCACGACAGTATTCTTTTTGAGAGTTACCGTGACGGATGGAATGACACGCTGACCTCAAATATCTATTCTGCTACCAAAACCATAGTGGGATTGCTGACTGGTATTGCCCTCGATGAAGGGAAAATACATAGTTTGGACGATCCTGTGTCTCGTTATATACCTGGTTATAATAAAGGAATGCAAGCCGATGTCACCTTGCGCCATCTGCTGACTATGAGTGGTGGAATGGCTTGGGATGAAGCATACGCTTCGCTTTTCTCTGTTACTACACACGGTTACTATGGTAACGACCTTTATGAGCTGGTCACTGGTCTGGAAGTAATTGATCAGCCTGGTGTACAATACTCCTATCGTAGTGGCGAGACACAATTGTTGGCCTTCGTCATTGAGGCGGCCACCGGGCAGACGCTAAGCGAATATGCTGAAGAAAAGCTATGGAGACCGATGCAGGCCGAACGTGATGCCTACTGGCTGCTGGATAAGCAGGATGGCGATGAGAAAGCCTTCTGTTGTTTTCATACCACGGCCCGCGATGTGGCCCGCTTTGCCCGCCTACTGCTGTACCGGGGCGACTGGCAGGGACGTCAATTGGTATCTGAAACCTATATGGACGAACTGATGTGTCCTGCCTCGTATTTGAAGGATCAGTGGGGAAAAGATTCACTTAGCTACTATGGATTCCAGACGTGGATTATGGACTATCATGGTATGCGTTGTCCTTACCTGCGTGGCATGTTGGGGCAGTATATAATCGCCATCCCCAAACTCGATGCCATTGTGGTACGACTGGGCCGCAAGCGTTGCGATGTATACAACCGTGAGATAACGACCGACATCACACGGTATATGGATATTGCGATGAAAATATTGGAAAATAATTAGTTGCTATTCTTATGCCAGTGACAACTGCTGAACATACTCTACTAATTTTTTTTCAGAATTTACCTCCCCCTGCAGGTAATAAGTGCGACATACTTTCTGAAACTGTTGATATATTTTTTCAGCTTTGGCACTGTTCAATTCATACAGACGGGCTAGTGCATATTGCACACGTAAAGCTGATGGACGAAAAGCAGACTGTTGTTTGAGATATTTCAATAAAGGTTTTTCGAGCAGATATTCAATATCTGCTTTTTTGTAAGGAACGATTAAGGTAAGAAAAATCTTTTCGAGCAATATCTCGTTACGATAAATGGGAATTATTTGCTCTTTGTCAGGCTCAATTCGCTTCAGAATTACCCGAGCTTTCTCAAAGTCCATCCTTGACATGGCTAGAGAAAGGTCGGTAGAAAGTGCCATCACATGCAAAGCATTAGTTGGATCAATATCCTTTCCATCGCATTGATAGGGCATGTTGTTTATTTGCTTTTCATTATTCTGCATCAGATATCCCATAACTTGCATGGTATGCAGGAAAATCTGTGAAGAAAAGACATCCTTGTGTAACTTTAAGATGTTCATGCCATCATTGGGAATACCTGCCAAGTTGTGAGGAACTCCGTTCATCAGAATTAGAAAAAAGCCTACTATTGCATTGCAAATCAAGAAAGAGGCAGTAGCCCAGGATAATGAGTTGTAACACGTTAATAAAGGTATGAATGAACAGATTGTCAACAGCAAATTAGCCAATACGCCTCCGGCATTATAGAAGGCAATTCCCCAAGTCGTATCACCATTTTCAGGAGGAAGCATCAGGCACTGTCCGCCGGCACCAGGCATACTGAAACGAGAGAGATGTAAACGTCCTTCTCGTCTGCTCAGCACTACCCCCATAATCATAAAAGAAAGAAATTTCCATCCACGTAGTAAGGCCGCAATCATGTGCCCTGTTTCATGGATTACGATATGAATTAATGCGGATAAAAAGAAGAAAAGATAAATAACAACCAGTCTTACCATAAAAATCGGAAACGGTATTTCTTTCCATTTGTCTGCTATTCCTGTTTTACCTATCAGGAACCCAATTCCCATACACGATATTATAATTATGATATATAGCCCGATATTTTTGCCAATGTTTTTATTACGTTTTTCCATACCGTTTCTATATTGATTATCTGCTTGCAAAAGTAAAATTTGTCAGGCTATTTATTTATATATCATCTTAATTTTATCGGTTGTATTTATTATTATCAGGCGGTCTGGTTTAACATAGGATGAATATTTTTCATCTGTAATTCACTATAACGGATAATGGTCCAGTTACCTTCTTCATCTTCGGCCAATGCCGACATGGTCTCTACCCAGTCACCGGAATTGAGGTAATGAACATCTCCGTACCATGTATCGGCCGGATGATGGATGTGACCGCAAATCACGCCATCACATTTGCGGACGCGGGCAAATTTTACCAATTCCTGCTCAAAATCTGAAATGTAAGATACGGCCGTCTTTACTTTTTGCTTGATAGCCTGTGAGAGTGAATAGTAAGGCAAGCCGTGACGGGTGCGGTAGTTGTTATAGATTTTGTTTAGCCAAAGCAGGAATGTATAACCCAGGTCGCCCAACTGTGCCAGCCACTTCATGTTGGTAGTTACCGTATCGAAGATATCCCCGTGGGTCACGTAGTAGCGCTTTCCATGGCTTTCATGGATAAAATCTTTTACTATTCGGACATTATAGAAGGTGAAAGGTACCAGGCTATCCAGAAAATCATCATGGTTACCCCGTACGTAGATAACCTCTGTGCCCTGTTTTTCCATCATTTTCATAATTACTTTGAAAAAGTCCGTATGGCGTGCCTGCCATTTGCGGGTACCTCCTTTACGCAAAGCCCATCCGTCAATGATATCTCCGTTCAGTATCAGGCGGCGGCAGTTCACTGATTTCAGAAAGTTGGTTACTTCGGTTGTCTTGGAGTGTGATGTCCCCAAATGGATATCGGACAACACAATGGTCGAATAAAATGTACGTAGACGCATCATTGTTGTGTGTATTTTTATTGATGCAAAGATGCGTACTATCTATGTCAGAGGTGTTTCGAGGGGATTACAATTGTGTGTAATGATAAAGAAAGGTTTACTTCCTCCTTTCATAAAAAAAACAGTATTTTCGCAAGTGGTATTTATCGTTTCATTCAATCGTTTGATATATATACTTTACCCAATAATTATAAAGCTATGGAAGATACAGATTACAGACAAGCGCTGGCTGAAGCCCGCAAACAAGCAGCCAATAAACAACCCAATGAGCGAGAAGAAAATCATATGTTAATGGAAATTGTGTGTGGTGATGTACTGGTGGCCGAACAATACACTCGTCAACAGGAAAATGAATGGGAGATAGCTGAGTTGGCTCGTGAACTGTTGCGCCATGCACACACATTGAAACAACGCGGACATGCTTTGGATACCCTTCATGCTGCTGCCTTGCGGATGGCTGAAATTATTCAGAGGCATCCACGTCTGCAACTGGAACTGTTACAGTTTGCCAAAGACTTAAGTCAGCCTGCGTATTGTGATGATGAAACCGCAGCTGAAATATGTACCCAAATTGGCTATCTTAAACAGAACATCAGCTTAGCCGATGAAGGACGGTTACAAGACATCGAACCGTCCAGGAATATGCTTCGGAGAGATCCTGTAGAATGGACTGCCCAATGGGAAGAGGTGATTGACGAAGCCAACAGAAAAGTAGCCGAACAACTGGCAGACTTTCCCAAAGGTATGGGATTCTGTCATGCTTATTGGCACAAACTGGCAAGTGTATTGCACGATGATTATGGCATTGCATGGAGTAGTCCGGCTGTGCTGAATCCTCGGGTAATGTTCGATTGACTCCATGAATTCAATCTCCATCTCTTTTTTAGCTTTTTTTACTTGAACCGCGACGTATCCACCGCCTCGCGCTTCTTCTCTTTGTAGCCGCCGAACTTCCAAGCGAAGGATAGGCCGACACTGCGGAAACTGGAATACTCGTTTGTCACCCACTGGCGGGCATAGCGTATCTGCGGACAGGGCATCGAGGTCTGCAGGATGTCACGACACCAGGCGG
>ENA-OOXJ01000706-OOXJ01000706.1-human-gut-metagenome-genome-assembly--contig:-NODE-706-length-26052-cov-17.104320_pt1 | contig 26052 bp, 20 predicted proteins | sample MGYA00241587_ERZ501343 | MGnify/ENA primary metagenome ERZ501343 (study PRJEB25962, sample SAMEA2042918) | human gut metagenome | biome: human gut; feature: human-associated habitat; material: faeces... | reverse complement strand
GGATCTCCTTTATCACCACCTTGGAGGCGTTGGACTTCATCTCCTTCGCCTTCTTTTTCTGCTGATAGACATACTTCTGGTAGTCTATGATCTTGCAGACCGGGGGATCCACCTTGGAGGAGATCTCCACCAAATCCAGTTCGAGGCTCTCAGCCAGCCTCAGGGCCTCCCGCAATGGATAGATACCGGGCTGGGGAATATTGTCTCCCACGAGCCTTACCTTAGGTGCCGTGATCTCGTCATTGACCTTGGGACCATCGTCTTTCCGGTTGTCTGACTGACGGTTGCCCATTCCATTGTTGTTACGGCCCTCATTGTGCTGCTGCGGTGCAGCGGGCCGAGGAGCGCCCGTAAAGGGGCGCTTTTTGACTGGTGTTGCGATAAAGTTGTCCTCCTAAACTTTTAGTTAATCATATTTTTTACTTCCTCGTTGACTTTCGCAGCGAACTCTTCGGGAGTCATCGAGCCCTGATCGCCCTCGCCCTGACGGCGTACAGAGACGGTTCCGTTCTCGGCCTCCTTCTCGCCGACCACCAGCAGGAAGGGGATGCGCTTGAGCTCGTTCTCCCTGATTTTCTTGCCGATAGTCTCGTTGCGTTCGTCAATCGAGGCGCGAATATCGTAATTATTAAGCAATTCGCAAACTTTTTTTGCGTAATCGTTGTATTTTTCGCTGATGGGCAGCACCACTGCCTGCTCGGGTGTGAGCCACAGAGGGAACTTGCCGCCGGTGTGCTCGATGAGCACTGCCACGAACCTCTCCATAGAGCCGAAGGGGGCGCGGTGAATCATCACGGGGCGGTACTTCTTGTCATCGGCACCGGTGTACTCGAGCTCGAAGCGCTCGGGCAGGTTGTAGTCCACCTGGATGGTACCCAGCTGCCAGCGGCGGCCGATGGCGTCCTTGACCATGAAGTCCAGCTTGGGACCGTAGAATGCGGCCTCACCGTACTCCACGATGGTCTTCAGGCCCTTCTCCTCGGCGGCTTCGATGATGGCCCGCTCGGCCTTCTCCCAGTTCTCGTCGGTACCTATATACTTACTGCGGTCGTTCTTGTCGCGCAGGGATACCTGAGCGATATACTCGTCGAAATTGAGGGTCTTGAAAATGTAGAGCACGATGTCGATTACCTTGCAGAACTCCTCCTTGAGCTGGTCGGGACGGCAGTAGATGTGTGCGTCGTCCTGTGTGAAGCCGCGCACGCGGGTCAGACCGTGCAGCTCGCCGCTCTGCTCATAGCGGTACACCGTTCCGAACTCGGCTAAGCGGATGGGCAGATCCTTGTATGAATGGGGCTTGCTGCGGTATATCTCGCAGTGGTGAGGGCAGTTCATGGGCTTCAGGAGGAACTCCTCTCCCTCCTGGGGTGTGGTGATGGGACGGAAGGAGTCAGCTCCGTACTTGGCATAGTGGCCGGATGTCACGTAAAGCTCCTTCTGACCGATGTGGGGAGTGATTACAGGCAGATAGCCGTAGTCCTTCTGCACCTTGCGCAGGAACTGCTCGAGACGCTCGCGGAGAGCGGCGCCCTTAGGCAGCCACAGAGGCAGACCGGCTCCCACTCTCGAGGAGAATGTAAAGAGCTCCAGCTCCTTGCCTATCTTGCGGTGGTCCCTCTTCTTAGCCTCCTCCATCAGGGCAATGTACTCGTCGAGCAGCTTCTTCTGGGGGAAGGTGATACCGTAGATACGGGTGAGCATCTTGTTGTGCTCGTCACCCCTCCAGTAAGCTCCGGCGATGGAGGTCAGCTTGACGGCCTTGATGACCGAGGTGTCCCTCAGATGGGGTCCGCGGCACAGGTCGGTGAAGCTGCCGTTGGTATAGAAGGTGATAGTACCGTCCTCGAGACCTCCGATAAGGTCACACTTGTACTCGTCGCCTTTCTTAGTATAGGTGTCCATGGCCTCGGCCTTGGATACTTCCTTGCGTACGAAATGCTGTTTCTGGCGGGCCAGCTCTATCATCTTGTCCTCGATCTTCTTGAGGTCCGAGTCGGTGATGGTCCTGTCTCCCAGATCCACGTCATAGTAGAATCCGTTCTCGATCGAAGGACCGATACCGAACTTGATGCCGGGATAGAGCAGCTCTAAGGCCTCGGCCATCAGATGGGACGACGAGTGCCAGAACGTGGACTTGGCCTCCTGGTCCTCCCATTTGTGCAGCTTGAGCTCTCCGCTCTCGTTCAGGGGAAGCTCAAGGTCGATTATCTTTCCGTTGAATGATGCTGCAAGTACCTCGCTTGCAAGGCGCGGAGAGATCTGCTCCGCGATCTGAAAAGGAGTGATACCCTTCTCGTAACTTCTGACACTGCCGTCAGGAAATTTTATATCTATCATAATAGGATAAATTTTCGGTTCACTGTTGTTTTTCCAAACTGCAAAATTACTAAATTTGCAGTCAAATCCAACAAATTCCACAATGAACTACAAACTTAACTGGTCCGAAGCCGCCAAATACGGCCTGATACTCGCAAGTGTCTCCGTTGTAATAAATCTTGTCCTTAGCCTGTTCCAGCTTCCCGGCTTCCTCAGCACCCTTCTCAAAGCTGTAAAACTCTGCGCATCCGTCTATATCGTATACTATGCCATGAGGCGCAACGCAGACTCCTGGGACTATGTCAGATACGGCCAGTCCTTCGGCTACGGAATGGCGGTCTGCACCCTCTCCGCTATAGTATGCACCCTGTTCGTACTGCTGACCTATACCGTATTCATCCCAGGCTCACTCACCGAGATGCTCGACCAGATATTCCAGACATACGAGTCGATGGGCATAGCCGGCATGATGGACTACGACGCCTTAGCCCGTTCGATGCCAGTCATTCTGGTCGTATCCCAGCTCATAGGATGCATCATCTGTGGCCTCATCGTATGCGCCATAGTGGCCACGATAGCCAAGAAGACCGACTCCAACCCTTTCAGTGACTCAGGCACTACTGACTCAGAAGAATAAACCGACATGGATCTCTCGATAGTTATCTCCCTGTACAACGAGGACGAGTCTCTCCGCGAACTCGTGGAGTGGATCGACCGGGCCATAGCCCAGTCCCCGATAGCCGGCATCGAATACGAGATACTGATGATAGATGACGGAAGCGACGACGGCTCATGGAACACCATAAAGGAGCTCTCAGTCACCAACCCGCACATAAGGGCCTACAGCTTCCGCCGCAACTACGGCAAGTCAGCCGCCCTCCAGACCGGCTTCCGCGAGGCTGCCGGGGACGTGGTCATCACCATGGACGCCGACCTGCAGGACAGCCCTGACGAGATTCCCGCACTCTACAGGATGATCCGGGAAGACGGGTACGACCTGGTCTCTGGCTGGAAAAAAGTACGCCACGACAACACATTTACCAAGAACATCCCGTCCAAGATATACAACTTCACCGCCCGCAAGGTCACCGGCCTCAAGCTGCACGATATGAACTGCGGCCTCAAGGCGTACCGAAGCGAGGTGGTCAAAGAGATAGAGGTCTATGGAGACATGCACCGCTACATCCCCTACATCGCCAAGAATGCCGGATTCACCCGCATCGGAGAGAAGGTGGTGGTACACCGCAAGCGCAAATACGGGAAGAGCAAATTCGGAATGAGCCGCTTCTTCAACGGCTTCCTCGACCTGATGACGATATGGTTCCTCTCCGGTTTCGGCAAGAAGCCCATGCACATCTTCGGAGTCTGGGGCATCGTCTCCTTCCTCATCGGCTTCGTCATCGCCCTCTGGCTCATCATAGACAAGGTCGTCTCCCAGGTAGGCGGGCTGCGCTTCCGTCCAGTCACCGACCAGCCCCTCTTCTACCTCGCGTTAGTGGCTATCCTCGTCGGAGTCATGCTCTTTCTCACCGGCTTTCTCGGGGAGTTGGTATCAAGGAACAGTGCCACGCGCAACGAGTACAAAATCAAGGATTCGGTAGAATAAAGAAGGGCATCACGTTTATCAGCGGCAGCGCGTTACCATACAACACTGCTCCCGAAGCGCCTTTAGAACTACGCTTCGGGAGCAGGTCTTCATCATACATCATTGATTATCAGACAGATGTAATTTCAGCATTCTCCCGCATATACTCAGGATGCGTGAGCTTACTTAGCGGCGGCGGTATGCACTGCTGCGGCGGGTGCGGCTGCCGGCTTAGGAGCGGCGTCCTTGTTCAGTTCGGGGATCTCGTGAAGGTGCTTGTTGTACTCCTCCTTAGTGATGATGTGGCACGAGCCGTTGAAGATTACACCTACCTCTATGCTAAGCTTGGGAGTCTTGAGGTCTCCGGCGAAATTGGAATTGGCCTTGAAATTGATGATATCCTCAATATAGATATCTCCCTGCACATGTCCCCAGACATCACAGCTCTGGGCGAAAATCTTACCCTTGATATTGGCGGACTCGCCTATGACAAGTTTGCCCTTGGTATACACTGTACCTTCGAAGGTACCGTCGATGCGGATGTCCGCAGACGATGTCATGACACCGGAAATCTTGGTGCCCTTGGATATCCTGCACAGCTCGTTGGTCTGAGGGATTATTTCTGTTTTTGCCATAATATTACTGTTTTTACTGTCTTTACTGATGTATGCACTCACCGTGAGATGCCTCGGCGGCCTCCATTATGGCCTCGCTCATAGTAGGATGAGGATGCACGGAGTGAATCAGGTCGGAAGCGGTCATGCCGGTGTTGCGGCCGGCCACGATACCTGATATCATCTCGGTGACATTGGCACCTACGAGGTGTGCTCCGAGAATTCTGTCTGTCGCCGCATCGATGATAAGTTTTACGAAACCGTCCTTCTCCCCTGCTGCAGCGGCCTTGCCGGAGGCTAAGAAGAAGAACTTGCCCACCTTATATTCTATGCCGGCTTCCTTGACTGCTCTCTCGGTCATGCCGACAGATGCCACCTCGGGGGTCACGTAGGTACAGCCGGGTATGTTGCCGTAATCGATAGGCTTGGGGTTGAGACCGCAGATGGCCTCCACGCAGCAGATGCCCTCTGCTGAGGCCACATGAGCCAGAGCCTGAGTCGGGATGATGTCACCGATGGCGTAGATACCCTCGACGTTGGTGCGGTAATATTCGTCCACCTTGATCTTGCGGCCGCGGACCATCTCCACTCCCACTTCCTCAAGTCCGATAGAGTCGGTATTGGGGATGACGCCCACTGCCGAAAGTACGGTCTCGGCCTCGATTACCTCGGTGCCTTTCTTGGTCTCGACAGTCAGCTTGCAGAGTTCTCCGGTAGTGTCCACGCTCTTGACCTGGGCTGCGGTCATCACCTTGATGCCGGCCTTGCGGAACGAGCGGCTGATCTGGGCCGATACGTCATCGTCCTCCACGGGCAGGACACGGTCCAGATACTCGATGAGGTACACCTCCACGCCGAGACTGCGGTAGAAGAATGCAAACTCGCTGCCTATGGCACCGGAACCGATGACGGCCAGGCTCTTGGGAAGCTTCTCGGGCACTAAGGCCTGACGGTAGGAGATGATGCGCTCACCGTCGATAGGGGCAAAAGGCAGGGAATTGGCCCTGGAACCTACTGCTAAGATTATGTGGTCAGCCTCATAGACGGTCCTGGTGCCGGCCTCGAAATCATTGACCTCTACCGTATGACCGCTCTTGAGGACTCCCTCGCCTTTAATGAGGGTTATCTTGTTCTTCTTCAGGAGGAACTCCACGCCCTTGGACATCTGTGCGGCCACTCCGCGGCTGCGCTCCACCATCTTGGTGATATCGGCCTTTACATCGGATGCCTCGAAGCCGTACTCAGCGGCATGACGGGCATAGGTATAGGCCTGGGCGCTCTTGAGAAGGGCCTTTGTGGGGATGCAGCCCCAATTCAGGCAGATACCGCCTATCTCTGAACGTTCGATGACTGCTACGGACTTGCCGAGCTGAGCGGCGCGGACCGCTGCGACGTAACCTCCGGGACCGGAGCCTACCACTATTATGTCAAATTTTCCCATATCGTTGAGTTTTAATTGTTTTCTAACCTTCCATGACAGTTCTTGTACTTCTTTCCCGAACCGCAGGGACAGGGATCGTTGCGTCCTACCTTCTTCTCTACCCTGACAGGGGCATTGCTCTTGGGCTCCCCGCTGTTGGTCACCATATCTGTCCTCGACGTACGCATATTGCTCATATCGGTGCGGCGGCGCTCGCTCTCGCGGACATCCCCGGGAGCATTCTCCCTCATGGGGATACGGGCACGGAGAAGGAATGTAACCACCTCACGGCTGATACGCTCGATGACACTCTTGAAGAGATTGAAGCTCTCGAACTTGTAGATAAGCAGAGGATCCTTCTGCTCGTAAGTGGCGTTCTGCACGGACTGCTTGAGGTCATCCATATCCCTCAGGTGCTCCTTCCATGCCTCGTCGATCATGATGAGTGTGATAGTCTTGCTGACAGCACGCACAAGCTCGCGGGCCTGGGTCTCATAAGCTTTCTTGAGATTGACGATTACACGCATCACCTTAGTGCCGTCTCCTACCGGCACTGCCACATTCTCAAACTGCTGTCCCTGACGCTCGTAGATAGTCTTGATGATGGGCCATGCCTGGGCCACCATAGCCTCGCTGCGCTGGTCATACTCCCGACGGAGCTGAGCTGTGAGGGCCTCGGATATCTTGTCCCTCGAGGCATTTCTGTAGAACTCCGCATCGAAGTCGGGATCCACAGACAGAGTTCTCATAACCTCTATCTTGAAATCATCGTACTCCATATCTTCCGACTTGTCCGCCAGTACCTCGCAGCAGTCTCCTATCATGTTCATCACATCCACGTCTATACGCTCGCCGTAGAGGGCGTTGCGGCGCTTATTGTAGATAACCTCCCTCTGGGAGTTCATCACGTCGTCATACTCGAGCAGGCGCTTACGGATACCGAAGTTGTTCTCCTCGACCTTGCGCTGGGCCCTCTCGATAGAGCTGGACAGCATCGGGTGCTGCAAGGGCTCCCCTTCCTTGAGACCCATCTTGTCCACGAGGGAAGCCATTCTCTCACCGCCGAAGAGACGGAGAAGATTGTCCTCGAGAGACACGTAGAACACTGACGAGCCGGGGTCTCCCTGACGTCCGGCACGGCCTCGCAGCTGACGGTCCACACGGCGGCTGTCGTGACGCTCCGTTCCGATGATGGCCAGACCGCCCGCATCCTTGACACCGGGCCCGAGCTTGATGTCGGTACCACGGCCGGCCATGTTGGTCGCGATAGTTACCGTCGAGGCCTCTCCGGCATGGGCCACGATCTCGGCCTCACGGGCATGCTGCTTGGCATTGAGGACATTGTGCTTGATTCCGCGCATCCGGAGCATCTTGCTCAGCAGCTCGGATATCTCGACGGAGGTGGTACCCACGAGGACTGGACGTCCGGCGGAGGTAAGCTCCACTATACGCGCTATGACAGCGTTGTATTTTTCTTTCTTGGTCTTGTAGATGATATCGTCCTCGTCCTTGCGGATGACGGGACGGTTGGTGGGGATGACCACTACGTCCAGCTTGTAGATGGACCAGAACTCGCCCGCCTCCGTCTCGGCCGTACCGGTCATACCGGCCAGCTTGTGGTACATCCTGAAATAGTTCTGGAGGGTGATGGTGGCGAAGGTCTGGGTGGCGGCCTCTACCTTCACGTTCTCCTTGGCCTCGATGGCCTGGTGGAGTCCGTCGGAGTAGCGGCGTCCCTCGAGGATACGGCCGGTCTGCTCGTCGACGATCTTAATCTTGTTGTCCATGACCACATACTCGACGTCACGCTCAAACATGGCGTAAGCCTTGAGCAGCTGGGTGACCGTATGCACGCGCTCGGACTTGAGGGCATAGTCAGAAAGCAGGGCGGCCTTTTTCTCCTGCTTCTCCTCTGCAGAGATATCGGATTTCTCAAGCTCAGCTATCTCGTTTCCTATATCGGGAAGAATGAAGAACTTATCGTCGGATACGCTGGCAGCGATGAGGTCGTTGCCCTTGTCGGTCATCTCGACTGTCTTGCTCTGCTCCTCGATGACGAAGAAAAGGTCATCGGTGATAAGGTGCATCTGCTTGTTGTTGTCCTGCATGTAGAAATTCTCAGTCTTCTGCAGGAGCTGCTTCATGCCGGGCTCGGAGAGGAACTTGATCAGGGGGTTGTACTTGGGAAGTCCTTTGTGGGCTCTCAGAAGGAGCTTGGCACCCTCTGTCTCCTTGCCTTCGGCGATGAGCTTCTTGGCATCAGTCAGGAGCTTGGTCACGAGCTGCTTCTGGGCGTTGTAGAGTCTTTCCACGTAAGGCTTGAACTCTGCGAACTGCTGGTCGTCTCCACGGGGCACAGGACCGGATATGATAAGGGGAGTACGGGCATCGTCGATCAGCACTGAGTCCACCTCGTCGACTATGGCATAATGATGCTTGCGCTGCACGAGGTCGTTGCGGTCGATGGCCATGTTGTCACGCAGGTAGTCGAAACCGAACTCGTTGTTGGTTCCGAATGTGATGTCGGCCCGGTAGGCTGCGCGGCGTGCGGCCGAGTTGGGCTGGTGCTTGTCGATGCAGTCCACTCTCAGGCCGTGGAACTGGTAGAGAGGCCCCATCCACTCGGAGTCTCGCTTGGAGAGGTAGTCGTTGACGGTGACTACGTGGACTCCCTTGCCGGCGAGTGCGTTCAGAAAGACGGGAAGGGTCGCCACGAGGGTCTTTCCCTCTCCGGTGGCCATCTCGGATATCTTTCCCTGGTGCAGGACGATACCTCCGATGAGCTGCACGTCGTAGTGGACCATGTCCCAGGTTATCGGGTTACCTCCGGCTATCCAAGTATGGTTCCAATAGGCCTTGTCGCCCTCGATACGGACGTAATCGTGCTTGGCGCTGAACTCGCGGTCCATGTCGGTGGCGGTCACTTCGATGACCTCTTTCTCCTTGAACCTGCGGGCTGTGGACTTCATCACGGCGAAAGCGTCGGGCAGCACCTCATTGAGCACTTCCTCTATCTCCTCGTCAATCTTCTTGGTCAGCTTGTCCACCTCGGTGGCCAGCGCCTCTTTTTTCTCGACGGGGATGGTGACGTCCTCAAGCTGTTCACGAAGCGATTTCTTGCGCTCTTCGTCCGCCGCTATCTTACTGTGTATTACTCCTTTTATTCTTTCAGTCTCAGCTCTGAGCCCATCGTCCGAAAGCTTGTCAATCCTTTCATAGGCAGCCAGTATCTTCTCCAGTACCGGCCTTATCTGCTTCATGTCCCTCTCGGCTTTCGAACCGAAAATTTTCTTCAAAAATCCATTAATTGATGCCATCTAAAAACATATTTTGTACAGCCTACAAAGATATGGATTATTCAGAATATTTCAAATATTAGAGGCCGAAGAGGTAGAAAATGCTGCCGATGAGGATGGCGAAAAGGGCATTGAGAACTTTGGCGACAAAGAAACTGCGGGTGCTGGAGGCCAGCAGCGGCAGGGAGGTGTGGCCGTCCTGGGACATGGAGCTGGTGAGCAGGACAGAGAACGGGACATAGCCGCCGGCAAAAAGGGTGATGAATACCATGTGCGGACCCGACTCAGGAATCATGCCGACTATAGCTGCCAGGATAAGCAGATAATAGGTGTTGTCCCGCAGCCAGTCGCCCATGTCCACATAGTGCATCACGACGGTGATGACCGCTAAGGCTCCCGCCGTCCACAGAAACGTCTTGAGGGCATGCTTGCAGATGACATGGTGCCAGAGATGTTCCTTGACGAAATGCTCGGACGATGCCGCCACCTGCAGGGCCACGAAGAGGCTCAGAATCGCGAACAGCACGTTCATCCACCTCTCGCTCAGAAAATTGAAGGGCAATGCGTGAGATGCCGCCTCCGTTGCAGCCGCAGCAGCCGCCTCCTCCCCCACATGCTCATGCTCAAGGACACCTGTGAACACCGCAACCGCGAAAATCAGGATAGCGCCTATCAGCACTATCCTCTCCCACCCCGCAGAGCGCATTCCCCTGTATGAAGAGAGGCGGAATATCCGCGGGAACTCCCCCTTATTGGCCTCATGAAGCTCGAAGCCCGGGTCGCAGCTCACCCTTATCGGGTGCTTCCGGAAGATGAGATCAGTCAGAAGACCGCATCCGACGGCCAGTACGAAGAGTACGGCGAAGAGGATCAGGGCCTGGCGCGGTATCATGGCCAGCATCACGAACGACTCGTCCCCCGAAGAGGAAATCATCGCAGCCACTAAGGCTCCCATGCTGATGATGCCGTGCGAATACAGCGACACCGCCGCGAAGCCGCCGATACAGCCCGGTATCAGGCCCAGCAGCGAGCCGGCCATCACCTGCCTGAGCGGTGAGCCCTGCAGCCGGCCGAACCAGCGGCCGGCCGAAGCCACATTGACATACTCTATCATGATCATCATCACCATCACCAGCGAGGTAATGAGCCATGAGTTGAGAAGGACGTCCTTGAGAATATGCCAGAACATCTGTTACCTGCGGTATAGTTTGAGCAGCTCTCCGGCGGCCGAGAACGAGTCTATCTTGCCGTCGAGCACCGCCCTCTCGTAGTCGGGCAGGGCTGCGGCCACGGACGGGTCCTCGTAGAACATATCGTGCAGAGAGTTGTTGATGGTCTCGTACATCCAGTAGCGGTCCTGCTCAAGACGCCTCTTCCAGTAGTAGCCGTTGCCTTTGACCAACTTGAAGTATTTCTCCATCATGGTCCAGATATCCTCCAGACCGGTCTTCTCCACGGATGAGGCGGTCAGGGCGGTGGGAGCCCAGCCGGACTCAGTGGGAGGGAAGAGGTGAAGGGCGTTGGAATAGAGGGCGCGGGCCATGTTGGCCTTCTCGATGTTGTTGCCGTCAGCCTTGTTCACGGTTATCAGGTCCGACATCTCCATCACGCCGCGCTTGATGCCCTGCAGGTCGTCTCCGGCACCGGAGATAAGGATAAGCAGGAAGAAATCGCTCATCGAGTGGACGGCAGTCTCGGACTGTCCCACGCCCACGGTCTCGATGAATACCACGTCGTAACCGGCGGCCTCGCACAGCAGGATGGTCTCGCGGGTCTTGCGGGCCACGCCGCCGAGAGAGCCGGCGGAGGGACTGGGGCGGATGAAGGCCATGGGGTTGTTGCAGAGGGTCTCCATACGGGTCTTGTCGCCGAGGATACTGCCCTTGGTCTTCTCGCTGCTGGGGTCGATGGCCAGAACAGCGAGACGGTGGCCCTTGGCAGTAACCAGGTTGCCGAAGGCCTCGATGAAGGTACTCTTACCGGCTCCGGGTACGCCCGTGATGCCGATACGCATCGACTCCTTGCGCTTGGAGTGCTCGAGGCAGCGCACTATCAGCTCGTGCGCCATGTCCCTGTGCTCGGGCAGAGAACTCTCCACTAAGGTTATGGCCTGGCTGAGGACTATGGTGTTGCCCTCGAGTATACCTTTCATATAGTCTTCCACCGTCATGGCGGCACGCCTGCGGCGGACGATGTTGCTGAGATATGGATTCACGATAGGCGGCTGCTCTATCCCGTCGTTCATCACCAGTGCAGAGTCATCGTGATGATACTCGTCGAAGAAGTCGCCCTGTCTGTCTGACTTATTGTTGCTCATGATATGTCTATTTAACGGTATAAATTACAAAGAGATTGATAATCGGCCGTGTAGGCGAATTGGTGATCAGCGTCAGGATATTGAGCATCTCCCCGCTCTGTCCCTTGGTATTCACCCGCACCCTGACCGTCCCGCGCTCGCCGAAAGGCACCGGCTCCGGCACATCCACAGTTGTCCCTCCCTCACTTGTATCCACCTTGTATATCCTGAAAGCATCCTTGCCGATGTTCTTTACTGTAAATTCTCCGTTCAGCACCGTTCCGGCCTCGACCACTCCGAGCTCTATCGAAGAGGATTCGAACTGAGGCAGCGCCCCCGCCCTCTTCTGAGATTCACTCAGGGACGCAAAATTCTCTTTGATAAGAGCCTCCACCGTCAGTACCTTCGAATACTTCCTGCCGTCCACGACCACAGAGAATGTAAACGGGGTCTTGCCCCACTTCTGTCCTTCCGTGCCGCGGGTATCCACCATGCAGGATATGCGGACCTTGGACCTTGCAGGCACGGTGGCCGAAGCCATGGAGACCGTCAGGCCCGGGGTCATATCGGCAAAACGCACCTCAACAGCCCGGCCGGAGGTATTGGCCATCTCCACTTCCACACTGCGGGCCAGACCCTGCTCTATCTGCCCCAATGACACAGAGGCCTCGCGGAATCCCACAGGACCCGCTGACACAGGGAAGAGCTCAGAGAGACTCTTCTGCCTCTCGTGTACCACTCCCCTCACCTTGAGAATCACCGGCTTGCTCAGTCCGGCCACATACACTGTCACAGACTTGCTGAAAGGATACGGTCCCTGGTCATTGCTGAACACTACCTTTATCTCACCTGTATCTCCCGGACGGATGGGCGCCTCTGTCCAGGTAGGTTCCGTACAGCCGCAGGAAGTGAGGACACGGTGAATCACCACTGGCCTGTCGCTTATATTCTTTACCTTGAATGTACATTCCTGAGGACCGTCCGACAGCATGATATCCCCGAAGTCATGGACTATCTTGTCAAATGACACCGTCTGCTCGAACACATTCTGCGCATCGGCCCGCACGGCACTGGCAAAATGGACACAAAAGAGGACTACTATACTGATTATCAAACGGTTCATGCTGCTTATCGTCATAACTTCATTTTTTGCAATGCAAAGATAGTTTTTTCGTGGTAAAATTTTACTATATTTGCAGAACATTATTTAATAACACTACTTCATTTATGGCACACAAAATTGACCCTGATGCATGTGTAGCATGCGGCTCCTGCATTGACGAATGCCCTGTTGGAGCTATCTCCGCCGGAGATGTTTATTCGATTGACCCTGACACCTGCGCCGACTGCGGTACATGTGTTGACGCTTGTCCTAACGGAGCCATCTCACCGGCATAACTTATTAAACAACAATAAAAAAAGAAGGGAACCCATCGGGTTCCCTTTTTTATTACATACCGCGGACAACGCAGCATTCTGCCCCGTTTCGCGCTTTATTCGCCGTTCATGGAGATAAGAAACTCCTCATTGTTCTTCGTCCCCTCCATCCTCTTCTTCAGGAACTCCATAGCCTCCACGCTGGTCATGTCAGCCAGGAAGTTGCGCAGAACCCAAAGACGGTTGATCTTATCCTTATCGAGGAGAAGGTCATCGCGGCGGGTACTGCTGAGAGTAACGTCCACTGCGGGGAATATTCTCTTGTTGGCCAGCTTGCGGTCAAGCTGAAGCTCCATGTTGCCGGTACCCTTGAACTCCTCGAAGATCACATCGTCCATCTTGGAGCCGGTATCGGTAAGAGCCGTAGCGAGGATAGTCAGCGAACCTCCGTTCTCGATATTCCTGGCTGCTCCGAAAAAGCGCTTGGGCTTATGCAGGGCATTGGCGTCCACACCTCCTGAGAGCACCTTGCCGGATGCTGGCTGCACTGTATTGAATGCTCTCGCCAAACGGGTAATGGAATCCAGGAAAATAACCACATCATGACCGCACTCCACTAATCTCTTGGCCTTCTCAAGCACTATGCTGGCGACCTTAACGTGTCTTTCAGCTGGCTCGTCAAATGTCGAGGCCACCACCTCCGCCTTCACGCTGCGGGCCATGTCGGTCACCTCCTCGGGACGCTCGTCTATGAGCAGCACGATCATGTAGACCTCCGGATGATTGTCCGCAATAGCATTGGCTATAGACTTGAGGAGGATGGTCTTACCAGTTTTCGGCTGTGCCACGATCAGACCTCTCTGACCTTTACCTATAGGTGTGAACAGGTCAACAATCCTGCATGAAAGGTCATTATGGCCATTACCGGTAAGGGTGAATTTCTCATTGGGGAAGAGCGGGGTCAGGAAATCAAAAGGAACCCTGTCGCGGATATACTCGGGAGTACGTCCGTTGATAGTGTGTATCTTCACCAAAGGAAAATACTTGTCTCCCTCACGCGGAGGACGGATCTCACCGATGATGGTGTCTCCTGTCTTCAGGGCATAGGACTTTATCTGAGTCTGGGAGACATAGATGTCATCAGGAGAATTGAGGTAGTTGTAATCGGAGGAACGGAGGAAACCATAACCGTCAGGCATTATCTCTAATACGCCCTGAGCCTCCACTATTCCCTCAAATTCAATCCTCGGCTGCTGCGGCCTCTGCTGCTGGGGCTGGGGCCTCTGCTGCTGCTGAGGCTGAGGCTGGAGCTGGGGTTGGGACTGGAGCTGGGGTTGGGACTGCTGTCCGGAAGGCTGCTGCTGGGGCTGCTGAGACTGCTGGGGCTGCTGAAGGGGAGCTCCTGCCTCCGGCATCTGCTCTGCCGCTGCAGAGGTGCTGACACGCTTGCGGCCGCGGCGCTGCTTCTGGCGAGGCTCCTGCTGGCTCTTGTCCTGTTGAGCAGGCTGAGACTCCGCAGGCTTCTGCTCCGCCTCCAATGGCTGAGGGTTCTGTACCGGAGAAGCATCTGCGGGAGCCGCCTCTACTGGATTCTTCTTGGGACGGCCCCTCTTGCGCTTGGGCTGTGCAGGCTCGGCAGGTGCTGTCTGCTGCACCGCATCCTTTTCAGGCGCGGCACTCTGGACGGGACTTTCCTCTGCCTGCTGCTCCTGCTTGGGAGCGGAGCCGCCGGAAAGCCGCCTGCGTCTCTTGAGCGAGGGAAGCTCCTTGCTCTGCACCGCCTGCTCGTCGAGAATCCTGTACACTAAATCTTCTTTGGACATAGACTCCGCTTTCTTGATTCCGAGCTCCTTGGCGATGGCATTAAGCTCCTCTACGCTCTTAGCCTGTAATTCTAAAATTCCGTACATCTGTCAGACTATTTTACTGCGATAACTTCTGCCTCAGCGAGAGCACCCTTGGGAAGAGCCGCTACCTGGAAAGCGACACGTGCAGGATAAGGCTCCTTGAAATACTGCGAATACACCTCATTGAGAGTTCCGAAATCGGACATATTCTGAAGGTAAACCGTGGTCTTCACCACATTGTCAAAGCTATAACCGGCCTCAGAGAGTACATGGCCGAGGTTCTTGAACACCTGATGCAGCTGCTCCTTTACTCCGCCCTCAGGAAACTGTCCGGTAGCGGCATCGATAGGAAGCTGTCCTGATACATAAAGAGTGTCACCGGCCTGGATTGCCTGGCTGTAGGGTCCCACTGCTGCAGGAGCGAGAGGAGAGGATATTACTTTTTTCATTGTCTGTAAATATTTATAGTTAATAATTAATTATCCCATTGCGAAGTACCCTTGCGGTACGACAGCAGGTCGGCCAATGCAGCCGCCTTGGCATTGATTCTGAAACTCCACTGTTTCCATTGGCCTATAGGCACCCATGAGAAGGATATCTGGAAGCAGTGCAGGTCATACGTAGCGCTGATCTGAGTCGTGGTCAGTCTCAGCTTCGTGATATCGAAGCCGCTGGTCAGGTTGATGTTCAGCGCCTTGGTGATCCTTACCTGACCATTGATGTTGAGGGTCTGGGTATGGTTGTTGCGCACTATCAGCTGATCGTTGCTGTACTGATAGGTGCGGGAGTAGTTATAGGAATAGTTGAAGGATACGGACCACGGCACTTCCGGATTGAGGTAGTAGACCCATCCTCCGGGTATGTACTCACCGGTCACCGGATGATAGAACACCCTTGTATACGCCGGAGACTCGCCTGTCATCTTCACCCCTCCTCCACCGCTGCCGGAGCCCGACCCGTCATTGCCCTTGCCCTTTCCCTCACCGGAGAGACTGAATCCGACAGATACATTGGCATTGGTAAGACGTGCGAGGCGGAAGCCGGGAACAGCCGTAACATTGTAGCGGTTGTAACGCTGCCCCCTCTCATTCACAGCATAGGGATCGAGCGTCATGCCGGCGGAGATGCTTACCTTCTCGAGGACATTGGTCGTCATATTGACATTGATATTGGAGAGCTTCATCGTATCGGCCAAGAAGTTGTAGCTGCCCGATATATTGAGGTTGTCGATGAGCTTTATCTTCTTCAGCCCGGTACCGGTAGTATCCTTCCTGTCCGTCACCTTGGCCTCCAAGTTATTGCCTATCTGGAACCCGAGAGACGCCGTCTGCCCGGGCGAAGGCGGCTGATAGAGTCCGCCCGACCACTTGTTGTACTCCACAGAATGGTCCACACCATGAATATCGGTATAGTTGTACACTCTGTAACCATTGAGCCGGGTACCCATCTCCGGAGCGTATGACACTGAAAGCGAGGGAGAGACCATATGACGTATGGCCTTCAGCTTACCCCTCCGGAAATTGAACATACCGTAAAGCCTGGTACTGAGTGATGCACTGGCCGAAAAATTATGAGACGCTCCGAAATCCTCGAAGAGGTCTGTACGTACAGCCTCCACCTTGTCCTTCTCCGGATCGTAGTACATACTCTGCGAGCTGAAATACCAGTTCATGCCGTAAGACACAGATGGAGACAGCGTAAGATACTTGAGAATCGTAAATGTGGGCAGACCGATGGAGAAATTATGGGTCATGCCGGCCTTCATCTTGCTCCAGAAATCCGGGTTATGCACCTCGCTTGCCTTGAAGTCAATCTTGTTCTGCAGGGTCGTGTTGTAGCTCAGGGCAAACTGCTCGTACCACTTTTCAGGGCCTACCCTGTTTTTCCGGCGGAAGGGATAGAACCGATTGACGTTGAACGTTATGTTGGGAAGGGTGATGGCGTAGGAGCTGTCCCTTGAGTTCTGGCTGTGCAGGGCATTGACCGACAGACTCATGGTGCTCCAGGTCTTGGAGTAGGAGATGGATGAGGAGACCTGGTTCTCGAGAGCCTGATTGATATCGGTGTAGTTGTACTGGTTGTTCGAAGGGCTCGAGAAATTGACTGAGGCCCTGAACGATGTTCCGGGCCTGGCTTTCGAGTCCTGACTGTGGTTCCACTTCACACTGAAGTTCTTCGTCTGGAAGAAGTCGGTACTTCCGCGCTCACCTGTCTGGTCGTTGGAGTAGGAAAGGTCAAAATTACCGTTGAACTTGTAACGCAGCTTGTAGCGGGTAGACATGTTGACATTCCACGAGCCCTTGGAGTACAGGCTGCCTGTCAGCGCCACATCGAAATAGTCCCCGAGCACAAAATACACTCCTCCGTCCTTCATGAACAGACCGCGGGAAGCCTCTTCTCCAAAATTGGGGAAAAGAATACCGCTCGCCCTTTCCGGTCTCTTCGGCACAAAGCCGAAAGGCAGCATCAGAGGGTAGAGCGGCACATCGCCGAGCACAAGGTAAGCAGGACCGAAAACTGTCTTCTGCTTAGGCTGCGTCTCTATCTTGGCCTTGGTCATCCGGAGATAGAAATGCGGATGGTCGGCATCGCAGACAGTATATTTTCCGCCCGAAATGTTGATAGAGCGGTCCGGCATCATGTTGAGATTGTCTCCGCGGAGCATTCCGTCCTCCTCCGTCGTCACCATATTTCTGATCCGCGCCTTACCTGTCTTGAAATTGTAGAATACGTTGTCCATCGAGTAGGTCTTTCCGCCCTGAGTCATCTCAGGCTTACCCTTCACCACACCGGCGGAGTCGGCCACTCCGGCAGCATAGACCACCTGCCGGTCCACATCGTATTCCATATATTCCGCTGCAAGCTTCATATCTCCATAAGTCACACTCGCTCCGCCATAATAATAAATCATATTCCGCCCCGAAGAGAAATCCTCTATCACCGAATCCACGGCAGTAGAGAAAGCAGGCATATCCAGCATCCCCTTTCTCGCCGCAGTATCCGTACTCATCAGCGAATCCGACACCGCCACGGTATCCGCTACGGCCACCGTATCCGCCACCGAGACACTGTCACTGAGTATCAATGGCATGGCCCTTCTCACAGTATCCTGCTCCACACGACGGGCTTCAGCCTGCCACATTGTGACAAGAGATATCACCGCTACCGCTGAAACACACATCAATAATCTATGGGACCGCATTAAAAAATGATAATGTAGATTCGGATTTATTTTGGAGTGAGTGAATAATTCGGGACAAATATAGTCTTTTTTGAATTTACAGCAAAACTCATTCCAAAGTTTTACTAACTTTGGCCTCCGATATGAGACACCTTATCTTGATATTAATGCTGTCCGCCTGTCTCCTGCCCGCAGTATCAGGCACATCGTTATCTGCTCAGAACAGACAGGTCGTAGAGCTGAAGACCGTAGTCATAGACGCAGGCCACGGCGGCCACGACCCGGGAGCCACATACGGAAAGACCTACGAGAAAAACATAACCCTCTCTGTTGCAAAGCGGCTCGGAGACCTGATCAAACGCAACTACCCTTCCGTCAAGGTCATCTACACACGCAGCGACGACAGCTTCGTAGAGCTGTACCGCCGGGCCGACATAGCCAATAAAAACAACGCTGACCTGTTCATTTCCATCCACGTCAACTCGGTAAACGACCGTTCCGCCCGCGGCCACGAGACCTACGTCATGGGTCAGGACAAAAACAGCGACAACTTCGAAATCTGCCGGACTGAAAACAGCGTAATCGTTCTTGAGGACGACTACACATCGAATTATCAAGGATTTGACCCCGACAACCCAGAATCTTACATAATCTTCTCACTCCTGCAGAACGCCCACCTCGAGCAGAGTCTTGACTTCGCCACATTGGTTCAGAAAAATGCCGATGCCGGTCCCATAGCCAACAACAGAGGCGTCAAGCAGGCCAACTTCATCGTCCTGTGGAAATGCACCATGCCGGCCGTCCTCATCGAGCTCGGCTTCATCTCCAACCCCAACGACATGAAAGTCCTGACCGACAAAAACAGCCAGCAGAGAATCGCCACCAACATATTCAAAGCCTTCCAGGCCTATAAAAAAAGCTACGACACAGACATCTATCTGCCTTCTTCCGACGCACCGGCACCGGCACCGGCACAGCAGGCAACCGGAAATTTCGGAATCCAGATACTCGCTTCCCCCTACCTCCTGCCCAAGGACGCCAAGGAATTCAAGGGGTGGAACTGCCGCCACATCAGATCCGGCAAAAACTACAAATACTATGTAGGTCAGTACTCCACGCGGGAAGAAGCCCTCAAGGCCCTACCCGGAGTCAGGAACAGCTTTCCGGAAGCATTTATCATCAAAACGGATCAATAGAAAATGAGAATAGAGGTCAAGACAGGGCTGTACGCGGTCATCATCATCGCAGCCACACTCTTCATTGTAGAATTTCTCAGGGGGAAGGACATCTTCTCCAAGAACAATACCTATTATATAATATATCCGTCCGTGGACGGAATCGAGGTATCCACAGCAGTAACCGTAGGCGGCTTTCCCGCAGGAAGGATATCGGAAATACAGTACAACCGCGAATCGGCGGACTACACGGTACAGGTCAGCATCTCCAGGCAGTTCAGCATCCCAGAGGACTCCAGGATGGTAATATACAGTTCCGACATCCTCGGCACCAAGAAAATAAAAGTAGCAGCCGGCACCTCCTCTGTTCCCGCCTCAGCGGGAGATACCCTGACGGGAGGCTTTGAAGCAGACATGCTCTCCACACTTGCCGGCAGCATATCGCCTGTAGCCGCAGGCCTCGACACCCTCATACAGAATCTCAACACAGCCGTAACATCTGTCAATCTCCTCCTCAGTGAAAGCAACCGGGAACAGGTATCCGCCCTGCTCAGCACTCTCAGCAGCACCGCAGACGACCTCAGTGCCCTCTCCGGGACCCTCAGGGACAGAAGCCCTGAAATCTCCGACATCATCCTCCGGCTCAACTCCATCTCCGCAGCCCTCGACTCCGCCGCCGCATCCGCAGGAAACACCTTAGCCAACGCGGAGGAGATTACAGCCGGACTGCGCGACGCCGGACTCGGTGCGGCGGTAGACTCCATACGCATCCTTACAGGCAGGCTTCAGGATCCGTCCGGAAGCATCGGCCGCCTGATTACCTCCGACTCACTCTACAACTCCATAACCCGCCTGTCCAACGACCTCGACTCCCTTATCCGCGGCATCAAGGAGGACCCCAAAAAGTACATAAAAATTTCTGTATTCTGAAATAAAAATGTAACATTTTTTGAGTTGAAAATTTTTTTAAAATTAATCCTGTTGATAAACAATATGTTTAAAATCCGACAGGATTTTTTATTTTTTTAATTGGATTTTTTTACTCATTTTTGCCTTCCCTATTGAAGGGAACAGTACTAAAATTAACCAAAAATCAAAACAGCTTTTTCGGAATGAAATATAGTGAAGCATGGGATAACTGTCTGGAAATCATAAAGGACAATGTACCTGAGAGCAGTTTCAGGACATGGTTCGAGCCTATCAGGCCAGTGAAGCTCGAAGGCAGTACCCTTACTATACAAGTTCCCTCAGGCTACTTCCCCGAATTCATTGAGGCCCACTTCATCGACATCCTCAGCAGGACGATGAAACGAGTCATCGGTCCGGACGCCAAGTTAGTGTATGAGGTTCCGGTTGTAAAGGACTCCACCGTAAGGTATCCCGCCGGAAAGACCACATCTGAGATCATCAATCCGGACATAGCGCTTCCCAAGGAAAAAGTACAGAAGATCGAGGATCCCTACATCATCCCCGGACTCAAGGGCATCACAGTAAACCCCAACCTCAACCCCGCCAACTCATTTGAGAACCTCATAGAGGGAGACTGCAACCGTCTCGGCCGCGCCGCAGGCATGGCCATTGCCGAGAACCCCGGCAACACCGCCTACAACCCCTTCTTCGTCTACGGCGGCACAGGACTCGGCAAGACCCACTTAGCTCAGGCTATCGGCATCGAGATAAAGGAGAAGTTCCCCGACAAAGTAGTGCTCTATGTGACGGCCAACCGCTTTCAGACCCACTATATGGACTCTGTCATAAAGAATGCCGTCACAGACTTCCAGTACTACTACCAGTCGATGGACGTCCTTATCATAGATGATGTACACGAGTTTGCCGACAAGCCCGGAACTCAGAATGCATTCTTCCAGATATTCAACCATCTGCACCGTCTCGGCAAGCAGCTCATCTTCACATCCGACAGAGCGCCTGTAGACCTGCAGGGCCTGGAAAAAAGACTCCTGTCCCGATTCAAATGGGGACTGACCACCGAACTGCTGCCGCCCGACATCGAGACCCGCACAGCGATTCTGAAGGCCAAGAGCTTCAAGGAAGGCATCGTCCTCGATGACGACATCATCCACTACATAGCCTCCAAGGTCACCAACAATGTCCGCGAGCTCGAAGGCACCCTCGCTTCCCTGATGGCGCATGCCACCCTGACCAAGAAGAAGATAACCCTTCCGCTGGCTCAGGAGGTCATAGAGAAGATAGTCACCGTATCCACCGACGAGATATCCATCACCAAGATACGCAACACAGTAAGCGACTACTTCGGCATCTCCAACGACGTCATGCTCTCCAACACCCGCAAGAGAGAGATAGTGCAGGCCCGTCAGATAGCCATGTACCTGTGCCGCAACATGACCGGTAAGTCCCTGACCACCATCGGAGCCGAACTCGGAGGCAAGAACCACGCCACCGTACTTCACGCATGCGAGACTGTGGGCGACCTTATGGCCACCGACAGGTCATTCAGGCAGTACATATCCGACATCGAGAAAAAACTCAAGTCCAACCTATAAACCTACCTACAGCCATGACATCAGAACAAGTGCTTTCCCACTTCCGGGAGATTATGACCATACCCCGGGAATCGGGACATGAGGAACACATTATCGCCTGGCTCCAGAAATTCGCAGCAGACCGCAACATGGACTGCAGGACTGACGAAGCAGGCAACGTACTCATCACCATACCCGCCACCCCAGGCCGGGAGAACGCCCCGACCCTCATACTCCAGAGCCATTCCGACATGGTCTGCGAAAAGAACAGCGGGGTCGAGCACGATTTCTCCAAGGACCCCATCAAGGCAGTGGTGGAGGACGGATGGCTGATAGCCAAGGACACCACTCTCGGAGCCGACTGCGGTATAGGCATAGCTGCCCAGCTGGCCGTGCTGGAAGACAAGGACCTGCCTCACGGCAGGATAGAGTGCCTCTTCACCACCTCGGAGGAGACCGGACTCGACGGAGCCTTCGCCCTTAAACCCGACTTCCTCACCGGCAGCATCCTGCTCAACCTCGACTCGGAGGATGAGGGCGAGCTGTTCATCGGCTGCGCCGGAGGCATCGACACCACAGCGAAATTCCATTACACCCCTGTACCCGTACCCGCCGGCAAGGTCTGCGTCAAGGCCGGATTCTGCGGCGGCATCGGCGGACACAGCGGGGACGACATAGACAAGGGCCGCTCCAACGCCGTACAGTCCCTTGCACGACTGCGCTTCCGCGGATGGAGCGAGGTTCCCTCCGTCCTCTGCTCGATAGACGGAGGCAACAAGCGCAACGCCATCGCCCGCGAGGCCTCGGCCGTGATAGCCGTGAACCCCGGAGATGCATTTACAGTCAAGAACATACTGGCCGAGATACTGGCCGAACTGAAGGACGAGTACTCCGTAACCGACCCGGATATCGCCTCCGTATGGGAGGAGAACCTGCCCGTACCGGCAGAGGCCATAGACGACAGCACCGCCTTCAACCTCATCCGCGCCCTGCACGCCGTACCTCACGGTGTGATGGCCATGAGCGCAGAGGTCAAGGGCTTAGTGGAGACATCCTCCAACCTCGCTTCGGTCAAGATGCAGGAAGGCAGCATAATCCGCGTAGGCACCAGCCAGCGCAGCTCGACCAACTCCGCCCGCCGCAACGCCGCCTCCCGTATCGAGGCCGCCTTCAGCGTAGCCGGAGCCGAAGTCACCCACGAGTCCGAGTACCCCGGCTGGAAGCCCAGCCTGAAGTCCCACATCCTCGAGGTATGCAAGGCCTCCTACCGCCGCCTCTTCGGCAAGGATCCCGTAGTACGGGCCATCCACGCCGGATTAGAGTGCGGACTGTTCTTAGACAAATACCCTCATTTAGATATGATATCCTTCGGTCCCACCCTCCGAGGAGTCCACGCTCCCGGCGAGAGACTGGACTTAGCCAGCTTAGACCGCTTCGTCCTGCTGCTCGAGGATGTCATCAGAGAATGTAAATAATCCTACGGTCATGAGCGACAGACGTCATCTGCAGATAGCCCCCTCAATCCTCACCTCGGATTTCACCCGCCTGGGCGAGACCTTAGAGATGCTCAACTCCTCCCAGTGCGACTACATCCACTTAGATGTGATGGACGGAGTCTTCGTACCCAATATATCCTTCGGTTTCCCGGTCATCCGCAACATTGCGAAGAAGGCCACAAAACCCTTAGACGTACACCTTATGATAGTAGACCCCGACCGCTACATCGGAGTGCTGCGCGACGCCGCCCCCGAGTATGTCACGGTCCACTACGAGGCCTGCACCCACCTGCACCGCAGCCTGCAGAACATCCGCGCCAACGGCATGAAGGCCGGCGTGGTGCTCAATCCCCACACTCCCGTGTCTTCCTTAGAGTACATCGCTGAGTTCTGCGACATGGTCGTCCTGATGTCGGTCAATCCCGGCTTCGGAGGCCAGTCCTTCATCGAGGGCACCTACCGCAAGGTCGCCGAGACCAAGGAACTGCTGCTCCGCACCGGCTCGCACGCCCTCATCGAGATCGACGGCGGCGTCAACCTGACCAACGCCGGAGCCCTGCGTGATGCCGGAGCCGACGTAGTGGTAACCGGGAACGCAGTCTTCGCCTCGGAAGACCCCATTGCTACTGTCGAACTGTTCAAATCGATATGATTCCGGACAACCGTCCTACAGCAAGTACCTAATTTCCTTAAAATAATACTTAGCCACCCGCCCGTCCTCATGTTCCACAAGGAGACGGGCGGTTTTTTTCTCCACCCCCAGTATTGTCCCGCGGAAGCGGACAGAGGCCCCGCCGGTGAAATACTCCGTCTCCTCGAACTCCGAGAGCACTCCCCGGCGGTAGAGCAGGGCCTCATACTCCCCGTCCAGCCCGGGCACGCGGCCGTCCTCCCCTATCGCCCGGTAGAGGGAAAATATCTCTTCCAGCACCCGCGGCAGCTCGGCATGCGGGTCGAGGACAGGCAGCGGCCTGCGCTCCGCCGGAACAGTCTCCTCCAAAGCGAGGAGGACCGAAGTGGGGTTGGGCAGTTCCGGAGGGAAGACCCTCTGATTGATATTGAGGCCGATGCCTGCGATGCTCACTGCCAATGTGTCACCCTTGAGAGTGTTCTCGAGGAGCATTCCGCAGACCTTCCGGCCGTGGATGTAGATGTCATTGGGCCATTTGACCCTGACTCCGGAGAGCCCCTTGCCCAGGAGATAGCGGGCTATGCCCACGGCGCAGGCCTGTGAGAGGACGAACTGGTCCGCAGCCCTGAGCCCCAGAGGCTTGAAGAGGATGGAGAACATCAGGTTCTCCCCCCGGGAGCTCTCCCAGCGGTTGCCCCTCTGCCCCCGGCCGGCCGTCTGGAACTCAGCGCACCAGACCGTTCCGTCCTCTGCCGTGTCCTTTCCGCGCCAGGCGTCGAGATTGGTGGAATCGGTTATATTTTCCCAATGAATATTCATGGCACAATTTTTATATTATTATCTTTGCACGGCAAAATTAGAAAATATTTATGACAGAAATCGACATCATAGCCGAGGCTATGCTTGAGAAGAAGGCGAAGAATGTGTGCGCCCTCGACCTGAAGAAGATAGGAACAGCCATCACGGATGCTTTCGTGATATGCAACGCGGACTCCACCACCCAGGTGGCCGCCATCGCCGACAACATAGAGGAAAGGATGATTGAGCGTGCCGGACGCAAGGTGGTTCGCGCCCAGGGCAAGGAGAACGGCTTCTGGGTGATACTCGACTACCTCAATGTCGTGGTGCACATCTTCCAGACCGAATACCGGAACTTCTACCGCTTAGAGGACCTCTGGGCCGACGCAGACCGCAAGGATTACAAGGATGAACAGTAAAGACAATATGAACACCCCTCAGAACAAGAACACCAACAATACAGGAAACAACAACCGCAGGCCGGGAGGCGCACCCGGGCCCGTCCGCCCCATGCGCGGGCTGATGTGGGCCCTGTACGTCATCTTCGGCATCGCCATGATCTGGATAGTGAGGAACTACTCCAGCTCCGACCCCGTCAAGACCGAGTGGCTGACGGTCAAGGAGTCCATGATTCCGCAGGGCGACGTGGAGAAGATCACCTACGTCACCAACCTGCACCGGGCCGAGGTCTACATCCGCAAGGACTCTCTTTCGAAGTACGTCAACCGCTACTTCGGAGGACAGACCCCCGCGGCCGGTCCCCATTTCTATTTCATAGTATCCTCCAACTTCAACGCCGAGGAGAATTTCGAGGAGGCCCGTCAGGAGCTTCCCGCAACCCAGCGCTTCACCATCTCCACTGAGGAGCGCAACAACTACTTCGGTCAGATCTTCGACTGGATCATCTTCCCCCTGCTGCTCTTCGGACTGCTGTGGTTCATCATGTTCCGGCCGATGCAGAAAAATATGGGCGGAGGTCCGGGCGGCGGCATCTTCAACGTCGGCAAGTCCCAGGCCAAGCTCTATGAGAAGGAGAACAATGTCAAGGTGACCTTCAAGGACGTCGCTGGTCTCGAGGAGGCCAAGGTCGAGGTGATGGAGATAGTCGACTTCCTGAAGAACCCTCAGAAATACACCGCCCTCGGAGGCAAGATACCCAAGGGCGCATTGCTCGTAGGCCCTCCGGGTACAGGCAAGACCCTGCTGGCCAAGGCCGTTGCAGGCGAGGCCAACGTACCGTTCTTCTCCATCAGCGGCTCAGACTTCGTGGAAATGTTCGTCGGCGTGGGAGCCTCCCGCGTACGCGACCTCTTCCGTCAGGCCAAGGAGAAGGCCCCCTGCATCGTCTTCATCGACGAGATAGACGCCGTGGGCCGGGCCAGGAGCAAGAACGTGGGCTTCTCCTCCAATGACGAGCGCGAGAACACCCTCAACCAGCTGCTCACCGAGATGGACGGCTTCGGCACCAACTCCGGAGTCATCATCCTCGCCGCCACCAACCGCGCCGACATCCTCGACA
>ENA-OOXJ01000705-OOXJ01000705.1-human-gut-metagenome-genome-assembly--contig:-NODE-705-length-26058-cov-6.673961_pt1 | contig 26058 bp, 17 predicted proteins | sample MGYA00241587_ERZ501343 | MGnify/ENA primary metagenome ERZ501343 (study PRJEB25962, sample SAMEA2042918) | human gut metagenome | biome: human gut; feature: human-associated habitat; material: faeces... | reverse complement strand
CACTTTTTGGAGTGAGCAAAGTTTTATTCTGTCCTTGACTTTGCTTGGCTGGTCTACAATATGCATGACCCCAAATGCAGCATATAATGAATGTGCTGTTCAGCGGTTCTTGTAACGCTACAGTGAGGTTGAGTTATCAGAGGGATCCGAACATTTGTGTAACTGAGCGAGCTGAATATGTAATGGCCTTCGGCGGTAGCCAATTATGATTTTTCTTAGGAGGGCTGCCTATTAACACCGGAATGATTACTGCCATTAAAATTGATATATCTCTTTCCCAAAATGTTGTAAATGAACCAGCTACAAGTATAACACTTTCAACGCAGAATGAATCTATACCGTTGTCTGGAAAGTAGTTACCACGCCTCCCCAATAATCTTCTAACGCAAGCGACAGATGGGGTGAATGCGATTCATTACTCCCTCCAAGCGACTAAGACGTGGTTCGCTCTGCCAAAAACTTGTTATTCCCCCGCAGAAGGATATCGTCTGACTATTATCAGCAGCCCCAAGGATCCCAAATTTCAATTCTCGCCCCCGCGTAGGGGGCGTCGGCGCTCTTGTAGGTATGCATCTCGTCGGCGATGATATTTCAATTCTCGCCCCCGCGTAGGGGGCGTCAGCAAATTCATGCAAATTAATTCTGCTGTTTATGTGCAATACGGTGGAAGTGGGGATTATAAGTTGTTGCCTAAAATCGGATGGCAGGCAAATCTGTCAAAAACAAATAGGCGATTTTGTACTGCTTAAACAAAGGCAACTAAAATGCCATTGCGCGAACCTGCCGGGGTATTGTGTTCCGCTGAGGTTGGCGCAAAAGCCATCCTACAATAGAATAGGTTCCCCAGTTTGGACAAGATCCGTTCGGCCGATTGCATCTATTCGATTTTTATAGTTGCTCCCCAAACGATAGAACCTGATAGAATCATGATCATGATCTATTGTGGCTGCCAGTTCCGCCTTTAGCGTTGCAAGCTGGGCTGCGTCAATAAGGAGCTCAAATACCGAATTCTGAACTCTTAGTCCATACCGCTCACAAAGTTTGGATACTTTGCGCAGCCGCTTTTGCCACGCAGACAACACCGTGCGCCTGCCTTTTTCGTTGAGATATACGGCCTCTTCATAGCTCTCAAACTGGGTCGCTGAGAGCTGTTTCCGACGGAAAAGGGTTAACACGAAGCGGTCGCACATAGGCCCGCGCAGTTCTTCCATAAGATCCAGCGAAAACGATGGCCTTCCAGGGCGTAATGTGTGTAGATATCCTGCGGCCGGATCCAAGCCAACGGATTCAAGAGCCGACGTCACTTCACGTCGCAAAAGGGCATATACAAAAGACAGAGCTGCCTTGACTTCGTTTTTTGGAGGTCGCCGGCTGCGAGTTTCAAAGCGAAACGGGCATGAAACGCCGAGCATCCTATTAAAGCACGAAAAGTAAATCGAAGCCGCCGCGCCTTCAATGCCACGCATTGAATCCATGCTCTCTGTGTCGTGCAGAGCCTTTGCCAACTCGCTGAGCCGGCCGGCAGCGTCATACAATGCGGTGTCGCCTGTTTCTTCACTTCTGGCTGAACGAAGAAGAACGGTTTTGCTGTTGCGCAGCTTTGCCATCAGCAGGTTTCTGACAAATGCTGCTGAGAAGTCCTGGTCGTTCAGGCTCTCATATTGACGTTTGCGAAGAAGCACATTACCGCTGACAGGACCCTCCACTCGTGCCATAAAATTTCCGTGCTCAGATAAAAGCACTAGAGAGATGCCGCGTTCTGCACAAAAGCCAATAAGAGGCGTTGAAATCGTCTTTTTGCCAAAACATACGATGGCATCGATGCTCAAAGCGCGAACCGACGCCACAGTGCCATGCCTCAATGCAGTCGCATTTACCCACAACGCCCAAGTCGTTTGAAAACACAGTATATTCATAGAGCTTCAAACTGTCGCCTCGGCGTTCCACACGCGCATTGTGAACCCAACTGTGCTCAGCCCGGCCTTTAGCTATGTCGACATTTTCTACCCAAATCCGTTCATTTAAAAGCAGCGCTGCCCGGCGTGGGCAATAGTCGACCTGCGATAACCAGGAAAGCGGCAAATAATCGCTGTCATCCAAGGTGGAACCAGTCCTCTCCCTCTGGCAGCACGCCCCAGCAAATCGGGCCGTAGGGGTTGCTCTGGAAGCCAATTTTCACTCCCGAGGGTACGCGGGTTACGTCGACTTCTGCGTCATAGTCGCGGTAGTCCCTCGCAAATTCCACGTCGGGTTTCTTCTGCACGTGCACAAGTTCAAACAGCTTGTGCGCAGGAGCACAGCCAAGCTTCGCCTGCCGCGTCCGCTGCTCCTCGTTGCTGTCCGTGCCGACATGCTTGAAGATTATCAGCGGCGAGACAACGGACATCTCTCCCTTGCTGGCCGAGTGATCATGTTCGTACATATTCAGGATGGACTCGAACAGAGTCTTTAGGTCGTCATCGTCAAAGCCGGTCTCGGCTGCGAGGTTGGCACTTATAAAGCCTCGAACCTCATAGAGCCCAAAAGGTATCAGCTGCTTGCGACCCATGGTGCGCAGCTTGTCCTCGGCGGTTTCGGCCTCCTGCTTGAGATAATCCTCCACCTTGCCGTCCTTTATTGCGTCAGCTGCGGCCATGCGGGTTATAGAGATGTCCAGGGGCAGGACCGGGTCAAGGCTCTTCCCGAAGGTTATCTGCACCGGGCCGCGCACCTGGCCGGCGTTGGGGCCGGTGGACATGACGGCACCAAAGGTGCGAACATCATAGAAAAGCTCGCAGGCCTTCTTGCGCCCTGCATATACCGCCTCTTTTTCTTTGGCACAGTCCTCAACGCCGGCTGCACGTTTGGCCTCAGCGATGTGCCGGTTGAGATTTGTGGACTGCTGCACGATGATGTTCATACCAGGCTGACCGGCGTATGCGGTTTGTATGTAGTTGCGGATGCGGCGCTTTGTCGCCACGTCGGTAATAAAGCCCTGCATGGTCTGGGGGTCTATCCGCGGGGAGTTTCCCATGTCGGGGTCACCGTTTGGATTGGCGTTGGTGCAAGCAACGTAGTAAACGAATTCGTAACGGTTCTGAATAGCCATGTCAGTCTCCTCCTCATTAAGCGTTCTTTTCCGCGGCGGCTATACGGGCGCGGCGGTCTTTTTCTATTTTGGCACACATCTGGTAGTAGCCCAGCGCAAAGTAGGACTGCTGCTCAGGGCGCAGTACCGTTGGGATTAGGTTGCCAATGGCACAGGCAATCTGGTCACGCAGTTCGGCGTACTCCTTCCTGCGAGGCTGTGACAATTTGTCGATGTGGTAATTTGACAGCTTGGACAGCTGGCCCAGCACAAGCGCTGGCGTTTGGATGGCCGAAGCGTAGTAGCGGTCGATTATACTTGCGTTGACATCCTTCATGGCAAGTCTCTGTATTTCGCCGTATACTGCCACCAATGCACCGCAGTGATAAGCGGGTTCTGGGTGCTTTTCATTGTATTCCACAGAAAGTTCCTCCTTCTGATACTTTTCTCTTTCCCGGCGACATAACCAGGCCTTTAGCCACTGGCAGGCCCAGGGATCGGGTATTTTGCGGCCCTGAGCTTCATCTCCAGAGCTGAACATTTGAGAGCGGATGTAAGCCAGCGCCCGGACTGCAACAGAGTCGGGAAACTGAGTGCAGTTGATTATTGCGCTTATAATTGCAGGCGTCAGGCCGGCAAGTTCCTTGGACATACGATCAAAAATGTTCTTCTCAGAGTTCTGCCTGGGCATCAAGCGGATAAGCCTGGCGGCAAGTTTGGCAGGTCCTATCTGCGCTGTACCGGCACTGTTCGTGAGCGCCAGGTCCTGTTCCCATGCTTTTAAATTCTCAGTCAGCCGCTCATAACTGCCCTCTTCATAGGAGCGCACCATTACGCGGCCGTTCACACCGCTGAGAAGCAGAATATAGTACAGGTTCGGCAGCTCATGGACGGGCGCGCCGCTCTTGACAGCTCCGACGACGGCATCCGCCTGCTGCCTTACCTGGCTGACGTTGACGTCGGGGGCCCGTTCAGGCTCGGCATCCCCGTCTTCATCCTCAAATACAACAGGGAAAAGCACATCCATGCAGTCGCGGCCTGCGTCGACTGGCTTGTCGTACCAGTGGACAAATTTCATTCCGGACAAAACCGGCGCGCTCTTAAGCAGCTCGTCAAGTGCCGCTTTAACGCCGGCGAAGGCTTCTTCGGAGACGGGCGCGTTAGCTGCCTGTTTCAGCCCGTAAGAACAGAATGCGTCTTTATCAAAACAGATGAGCGCGTCGCCGCGCGCGTGTCCTCCCACGACGGACAGGCCCGAAATTGGCGGAACAGTGGCGACGGGGATGGTGGGCTTACCTGTTATCAGGCAGGGAGCCTTGGATCCAGACGGACGGAATTGCTGTCGAAACTGCTCCCACCAGCTTCGCACGGCCTGAAATTCCAGTACGCTCTCGCCGTCTACCATAAAGCTAAGCACCTTGGCACCGTCCAGCTTCAACCGATCCAGCTCGGCAGAGATAGCGGCTGCCGCGGCCTTGTCGCACAGCACTTTCATGCAGAACTCCAACCGCGGTTCCAGCTTCGCCGCTTCCTCCATGGTTTGCAGGAAATACGCAGCTTTGGCTGCGTATTTTTCACGCTGCTTTTCGTCTCCTGGGAAGAGAATGCTGCGCTTTTCCGCCAGAACATTGCATTTTTCTACGCTGTTCGCCATGCTGCCTATGTCAGGGCAGGGGACCTTTTCATTCTCTGCGGAGACTATCCCAACATAATCTCCGTATTTTGAAAGCGATATGTAGGCGCGGACCGGCTTCCTGACATATCCGGCGGGCAGTATGAGATTTTCCCTGAGCGCGTAATCGTACAGCTCTCTCAGCATACGGCATCTCCTTTCAAAACATCCGGACTGTCGTATGGCGGGACCTGTATAACGCCCTGCTTCATCACACAGTGGTAAAGCGACAGGCGCGGCCGGGTCTTTTTGCGCAGCTCATAGTCATGCAGGTCGAATACGTCGTAGACCGTAAGCCCCAAATCCATGTCCACGGGTATCGGCTTCATCCCTGCCGGATCACCCTCCTCAAAATAGGCAACAAATTCCTTTAGGCCTAGGGCGGGCTGCACAAAGGTTTTGCCCTCGTGGATGCGCCGCAGCGCCTGCGCATACAGCTGCGTCTCAGTGCCATCGAAATCAGGCCGTGGGCAGATGCTTGCGGCAAAGCGGTAGCGCACGTCCCGCAGTGCCACTGTCTGGCGTTGGGTCCTGTCGTCATCTGTGAAGATTGGCTTGTCCCTCACCTTAGATTTGACCTCATTGCGTTTGAAGCTGATATAGCGGATTGGCTTAAGCACCTCGATACGGTTTACCTGCCAGACAAACTCCTTGGGTTTAGCATATATGCTTGACAGTATTCCCCGCACCGCGGACGGTGTGGGTACGGGATAGGTCAGGTGCTCCACCTTGCTCTCCGGCTTTGAAAAACAGGCAAAATCGCCCCAGACCTCCAAGATGACTTCCAATTTTTCCACCTCCGTTTTCCCGACCGCGCGCGAACACACAGTCGGGAATAATCATACTCATATTTCAAGCCTCAGCTGAGCTATATTCAGCTGTCATGAGTATTATAATTAGGTCTGGTTTATCTTGACAAGCATCATTTCCCATATAAGTAAAATACCGGCGCCACATTTGTAGCGCCGGTCTCTGCTAGGCAAAAAATATATCGTCATCCGTATCGGGTACAGAGAGCTGTAGACCCATGTCTTGCAGATATTGCCCCTCGTGGCCGGTGGATAGGATATAAAAATCGCTCTCTGTCTGTGCGTCCGGGTGCCTTTTTCGACATGGTATCTGCTCACAGTGCTGCCTGACAAGTTCTTCATTAAAGCTGGATACAGTGATAGGCGCAGCCTGTCTGATCAGCTCCGGTGTCACACCTTCCTTCGTCGCAGACAGTCGTATTTTTCGGTACAGAGCTTGGTCATAAGGTACGACTATCCGTACGCCCTGCTTTTCAATCAGCCTGTATTCCCGATCGACCGACTCGTAGTCCTCCGAAGCGATAGCAGCTGTCAGCGCAGTTTTGTCTTTGGCGCTGCGGAACAGACGCCGGTAATACTCCGCGATGGTCTCCGGGTCGTGTATGTCCAGATTCGAGGATGCGCACATGAGTTTAACTGTCTCGGCCGCATTCCGATATGCTTTACTCGGATAGATTTCGTGCTTGTCTTCAGGTATGAACACTAAAACTGTTCCGCCACCGGGCAAAGTTCCATTGCGGTTGCAGCGTCCCGCCGCCTGGATAATGGACTCCAGCGGCGCAAGGGCGCGGTACATGTCCTCAAAGTCAAGATCCACACCTGCCTCTATGCACTGGGTGGCGACGACTCTGCAGGGAATGCGGTCTGAGAGCCTGGACTTAATGGTATCTATGACCTCGCTCCTGTGCGCGGGACAGAGATCTGTAGTCAGGAAAAACAGGCTGTTCTCTTCGCCCTCTGGGCACGACTCTTTCAGCGCCTCAAACAGGTTTACAGCATGTCGGCGCAGATTTACAATGGCACAGGCACTGTTGTGTGCGGACATCTCTGCGGCAATATCCTGGAGCGGCATTGGGCGGTCCAACTTCCACCGAACTCTTGTACGTCTCAGTACGGCGTAAAGCTCCCTCCCGCCACGAAGTATTTCCCGAGGCTGCCAATCCGGCAGCTCCGGCAAGGAGCCAAAATCCGGCTGCGTGGCGGTGGAAAACACCATGGTACAGCCGTATTCCCGACACAGGGCCGCGGCAGAGCGCATCGTAGCGGCTGCCAGATCTGTCGGGAGGCTCTGGGCTTCATCAAACACGACAACGCTTTGGGCAATGCTGTGAAGTTTGCGGCAATCCTTGGGACGGGCGGCAAACAGACTCTCAAAGAAACGGACTGAGGTTGTGATAATAAATGGCGCGTCCCAGCGGTTTGCCAATTCCCGTTCTTCCTCGCTTAGCCTGCTCTGGCTGTGGTCTGCCAGGATATGTGGAACGAGCTTTCCGTATTCCCGCTGACTTTGCTCCGTGAGTGTGAGAAAGGGAAGCACAAGTATGATCCGCCGTTTGCCGTACGCAGCACAGTGGCGCAGTGCAAAATGCAAAAGCGCCATGGTTTTTCCAATGCCTGTCGGAGCCGTCAGCGTAAAGAGGCCTGGGGCCATTTCCCCGGCGTCGCCACACTGTCGGAAAACCTCGTCGCGCATGCTGTTGAGAGTCTTATCCGAGTCAGAGTTTTCCCGCAGAGTCCGCATATGATTGTAAAGTCCGCGAAGTAGCTGCTCAGGCTCCAGATTTTCGCTTTCCGCATCTACATGGCCTGAGGACACGGTATAGTCGGCGTCCACCAGACAGGATAGGAGCATACGGGCGCGGAGCATTCTCTCATCAACGGTTGCGTCTGCGAGCTGTTCCAACTTGGGGAATTTGAAATCCGGGAAATCACTGGCGAAGGCGCGCTGCGCGGCGCTGTATTCCGCCGGGCCGAGTAGTGCACTCCTTTTGCCGCTGGCACAGATACCAGAGCCTTTGCCAAGGCATATTTCCCGGAGCTCCGGCACCATGGAATCGAATGCGCGCAAAGTACTGTGGTGTGCCGCAGTCACAGCCGCCACGAGGCAATAGTTTTGGTGCTTGCTTGTCATATTAGCACCATACAGGAACGCTGCCGAACAGATAGCGTGGTCAATATTAGTCGCCGTTCCGTTTAGAACGCTCTGAAATGCCTCACTGTATTTGCCGAAGTCATGAAGTATCCCAGCTGTCCACGCCAGCCTGGGCATACTGAGCGCTTCTCCGAATCGCATGGCAAGTTCTGCTACGGATTTTAAGTGCTCCTGGTTGGTGGTTTTGTTGCCGGACTCATCCGCAGATTTGGCGTAGTAATTAGCCTCCATTATTTGGTCTCCCGCAATTTGCTTAAACCGATAATCATTACAACTCGACTGATCATGGTCTACCATGCCATACCGTTTTGTTCATTTTATAGTATATGCTCGCCGTTTGCAACGGCTACGCCTTTGGCAGATGGACGCGGCCTTGCCAATTCTGTGCAGTGGTTCCGTGCTGCTTTTAAAACTGTAGCATATTTAAACCGCAAGGGGTATAATTTGCATATCTCCATCGAATCGAGGCAAACGCATGACTGAAGTGGTCGCGGCCCTCATATGGGAGGGCAGGAAGTTTATGATATGCCAGCGGCCGGCACATAAGGCGCGGGGTCTGCTGTGGGAGTTCGTGGGCGGCAAGGTCGAGCCGGGCGAGGCGAAGGAGCAGGCGCTCGTGCGCGAGTGCCGTGAGGAGCTTGGCATCACCGTAGCAGTCGGGGATGTGTTTGCTGAAGTTACGCACGTCTACCCCGACCTCAATGTGCATCTCACGCTATTTAACGCCCGCATAGCCGAAGGCGAGCCGCAGCTGCTCGAGCACAACGACCTGCGCTGGATAACGCCGGGCGAGATCGACCGCTATGATTTCTGTCCGGCGGACGAGGCGCTGCTAAAAGAGATAAAGGAGAGCCCCCGTGGACATTGAACGTGCGAGATAGCTGCTCTCCTGTCTCGCAGACGGGGCAAACCCTCTCACAGGCGAGGTGCTGAGCAGGGGCGACAGCGTCAAGTCTCGTGCGGCTCGAGAAGCTGCATGACACTGACAAGCTCTGAAAAAGGCAAAAACACAGCTTTCGGTATCAAACAAGAATAAAGGCCGCGATTGCGGCCCACCTGAACAGGCCAGAACTTGAACGGCTCGGCCTTGGGCGGTGAGGCTCTTTTTGCTGTCTGCGGCGGTCATTTTCAAACCGTGACAATTTGTCAGCGTTCCATTTCCCTCTACGTGAGCATGCTGCGACAGGCGCATGCTCACGTCTGTCATTCGGTGCGGTGACCACGTCCACGATAGAAGAATACTGCTCTTCCTTTTTCCTCGTCCCAAGCGGAGCGTATTTGCCGATCCTCAAGGAGTTGTATCGTGTCGTTTGCCATTCTATGTACTCCAAATATATTCAGCCCTTATTGTTCAGGACTTAGTAACCGCAGCGAGGGGCGGTCCTGCTGTAATAACAGTTGGAGGCGGATGCCTTTATGTGCTAAAATCAAATCGATAAAGGCATTTTTAACCGCGGAGGTGATGGCGTTGAAAAGAAGCAAGCTTGGTTTTGCGGCCTGGCCGCTGTATCGCAAGCTATTCTTGGTCATGGCGCTGGTCTCGCTCGTGCCGGTGCTCATCGTGCTATGCGTTTCGCTTATGCTCTCCTACAGGGCAATGGAGCAGCAGCTTGTATATGACAGCCAAATGAGCGCAGAATGGCTGCAGGAAAGGCTTGAAATGGAAATTGAGGATTACACACGCACGTTTTACGAATTCGAAATCGACAAAGACTTCAGGAACGCCCTGGCTCAATGGTGTGCCCATGGGGACGATCTCAATTACAGTTACAAGCTCGAACTTATTACTGAGTTAAATCAGACCGTCAGTATCAATAAAAACATAAATGCCATAGAGCTGTACAGCCTCAGCCAGGGCAAGGCCCTGATCGCGGAGCGTTCCAGTACGTATTTTACCGATACCGACAACAGGCTGGAGCAGTGGCTCTCTCGTGATGAAGCGCTTCAAAGCAACCTGGTGTTTCTCAGGAGCGAGAGAGAGATACTTCTCGTACACCAGATGCACCGGTTTGAAAACGGCGAGCCATATGCGCTTTTGATAGTTCGGCTGAGGGCCTATTTCGTGCAGGACATACTCGACGCCATCAAGTCCACGCCGCAGGAGTCCATCATACTTTTCAACGATCAGGGTGACGTTATTGAGTCCGACATGTCCGCGCAGGCGGACTTCAGTCTTGAAGAGCCGCTTGGTCTTGCAGAGCGGTTATCCGGCTCTGTTTCCGGTCATGCTCATGAAAGCGGCAGTTACTGGTTTTATCGCTCAGTCAGCGGCGGCAAGCTCAATATTATTCTGGCAATGCCCGACAGCGCAATACGCAGCTCGCTAGAGGGCACGCTCGTAAGCGGCATATTCGTGGCCATTCTCGCCGTGGCCGCCTCGATGCTGTTTTCCGCCGTCATGTCGCGCGTCATAAGCCGCCCCATCGTAGAGTTGGCAAACACCATGCGCAGCAGCACCATCGAGGACGCCGTGCTCGTGCCATCGCAGCGCAGCGACGAGATAGGCTTCCTGCTGGACAGTTTCAATCTCATGCAAAAGCAGAACAAGGAACTTGTGGACAGCGAGTACACAAGCCAAATCGCACGCCGGAGCGCTCAGCTCCAGGCCCTCCAGTCGCAAATAAACCCGCATTTTCTTTACAACACCTTACAGGTCATAGGCGGCATGGCCCTGCGCAAGAACGCGCCTGAGATCTATTCCGTAACAACCGCGCTTGGGGACATACTCCGCTACAGCCTTAATTTCACGGATGAGACTGTCGCCCTGGGCGAAGAGCTGCACTATTTTGAGAGCTATCTCTCCATCCAGAAGCAGCGTTTCGGCGACAAGCTGCACATCAGCATAGATGTTCCGAAGGGGCTGGAGACTGCCCCTGTGCCGAAACTGATATTGCAGCCTATACTCGAAAACAGCTTCCGCCACGGGCTCCCTGAAAAAGAGGCGTGCTGGGATATATCAATAAAGGCTGTACACAATGACGGTCGTTTGGAGATAACCGTGTCGGATAACGGAGTCGGCATACCGGCGGAAAAACTTTCCGAGCTTCAGGAGACGCTGCGTACTGCAAACTACAGCGCCCTGCGCTCCGGCAGACATATTGGGCTCGCCAACGTCAACATGCGTATACGGCTTCGGGACGGCGGCGATCCTTTCGGCGTGGATATCCAGAGCGTTGAAGGAGAGGGCACTGTAGTAACGCTAATGCTCAGAGACAGGCTGAGAGAGGGGGAAAATGATGAACTGCACCGCAGTGATAGTTGACGACGAGCCCTGTGTCAGGGATGTTGTAAAAGCACTGGGACACTGGAGAGAGCTGGGCATTACTGTGGTCGGAGAAGCCGAGGACGGAGCGGCAGGTTTGGAACTGGCTATGCAGCTGAAACCGGACATTGTAATCTCAGACGTCAAAATGCCGCGCATGAGCGGGCTTGAACTAGCCGCCCAGCTGCAAAACTCGCCGCATCCACCGAAAATTATTATAGTCAGCGGATATGACGATTACGACCTGGTAAGGCAGGCCCTGAAGTGCGGCGTCACGGACTACCTGCTCAAGCCCATAAAGGAGTCAGAGCTCAACGAGCAGCTGGCTGCCTGCGCTCAAGCGGTATCACAGCACTCTAAAGACTCCTCAACGCTTTCAGAATGGCAGACCACACTCGAGGGGAAGCCCTGGCTGGTGCGCTTCCGCGCCTTCCAGCATGAACTTGGCGAGCTGCTTAGGAGTGCCGACAAGAACGTGATACGCGAGAGGTTCTCCGCTCTCAAGGCGGGGATAGGGGACAGTGCCGGGTTGCCGGAGACGATATACTGCTATTACTCGCTCGTCGCCGTGCTGCAGGGATTCATGCAGGAAAGCGGTCTCGACGGGAGCGGCAAGTTCAGCTATGTTTTTGGCAGCAGGGACGGCATAGACAGCGTCCTGAGCCGCGTCTGTGAGTGGTTTTGCGAGGCCTCAGATGAAGCTAACCGGCGTCAGAGGCAGCGCGGGCGGCTGGACATAGGTCAGGTCAAACAGTACATAAGCGAAAATTACGACAAGAACCTGAGCCTCCAGTCCGTGGCCGACCACTTTTACGTCAGCCGGGAGTATCTGAGCCGCAGCTTCAAAGCAGAGTATAAAGAGAGCTTTTCCGAGTACCTTCTCTCATGCCGGATGGAGCGCGCAAAGCAGCTCCTGGTCGAGTACAACATCCCCATAAAGGAAGTCTGGCGGATGCTTCGTTTCGTTGACCAGACACATTTTTACAAGTGCTTTAAGCGATATTTCGGCATGACACCTGGCGAAATGCGCGCGGTGTCAAGAACAGACAACAAAATAGGTCAAACATAGCTAATGCTATATGCACAAAAATTGTGTATTCTTTAATCAGCAATTGGTGAAATCGACTAAATTGAAAAGGAGGATACACAATGAAAAAGTACTTGGCACTGTTTTTGGCGCTCTGCATGCTCTTGGCGCTTGCAGCATGCGGAGAGCCGTCGGAGCCCGCCGACAGCTCTGAGCCGCCGATCGAGAGCGGGGAACCCGTGAGCGAAGAGCCGGTGGAGGCCGAGCTCGACATCATGATGAGCTTCCCGCAGTTCATGGACCAGTGGGAGACCTACTGCAAGCAGTTTGAGGAGAAAATGCTTGCGGAGGAGAACATCAAGCTCACCATAAACCTCGAGATGCCCAGCTCCGGCGACTACGAGAGCGTGCTTCAGACGAGGCTCACCGGCGACGATGCGCCCGACCTCTTCACGCTGCACAGCAACAACATCGCCACCTACTATGAGGCCGGACATCTCACAGACCTCTCCGGCGAGGAGCTGGCGGGCAAGATCTACCCCGATGTGGCAGCAATGGTGACCTACGACGGCAAACTGCTTGGCGTGCCCATAGAGAGCCAGGCATGGGGTCCGCTGTACAACAAGGCCATCTTCGAGGAGTGCGGCCTTGAGGTCCCGAACACCCTTGACGAGCTCAAAAACGTGGTCGATGTGCTCGAAGAGAATGGCTACACGCCCTTTATGCTGGCCTTCCAGGAGCAGTGGGTGCCTCAGCTCATGACTGCGCTGGCGCTCGGCGGCAAGGTCTCCGGCGAGGTCCCCGACTGGGTGGACAGGATGAACAAGGGCGAGGGCTCCTACACCGAGATGGCCGAGATATTCGATGTCATCGACCTCATCATGCAGCACGGTACCGACCGCGCCATGGAACAGGGCGCCGAGGCTGGCGCAGCGGCGTTTGCTAACGGCGAGGCGGCCATGTTCGTACAGGGCACCTGGGCCTCCGGGACGATCATGGCGACAAATCCGGATATGCAGCTCGGCGTGTTCGCGCTGCCGGTGAACAACAATGTGGACTGCACGAGGGTCAATCTCTCCGTATCTACAACTCTCGCCGTCCACCCGTCCAGCGATCAGATGGATCTCGCGCTCAAGTTTGCGAACTACGTTTTGGACGACAATGACTCCTCCGCGCTCTTCGAGAGCTGCTCCTTCAACCCCCTGGCCACCTGCCATACATACGAGCCGGCGAGCTGGGTGGCGGACGCCTCGGCCTATGTCTCCGAGGGCCGCTGCTACAAGGATCTCGTGCTGCCCTCCGCCGTCACTGACGAGCAGGGCAGGCTGCTTCAGGAATACTACGTCGGCAGCGTGACCAAGGATGAAATCATCCAGCGGCTCGACGAGGTTTATGCTCAGGCCATAGCTGGCTGACAAGGTTTTCCCGGAAGGGCGGGCTTATACCCGCCCTTCTATCTTATCTACGGAGGTGTTCGGCTTGAGCGGTACCAAGAGAGCCAATCTGAAGCTGCTGCTGTTCTGCGCCCCGGCGCTGGTCGTCTACCTTGTATTCAAGCTCTATCCGGCGGTCGCTGGCATCGGCTATGCGATGACAGACTGGAACGGCCTGAGCAAGGATTATGAATTTGTGCTCTTTGACAATTTCATCGCGGCGTTCAAGGACAAGTACTTCTGGCAGTCCATATGGTTTACGCTGAAATATGTCGTCGTCATGGTCGTGGTGGCCAATGCGGTTGCCCTGGCCCTGGCCGTAGCCATCGAAAGCCGCAGGCGAGGACGCGGCATATACCGCACGATTTTTTACATGCCGAACATGATTAGCATGGTCATCGGCGGCTATATGTGGATGTTCATTTTCACCAAGGTGCTCTACTATATGGCCGACAACTGGGGTATGAAGTTCCTGGACCACTCCTGGATAGGCGACCCCAAGTATTCCTTTGCGGCCATCATCATTGTTGCGTCCTGGGCCACGGTGGGCTATCTCATGATTATTTACATGGCGGCGCTTCAGGGCGTGCCGAATGACCTTCTCGAATCGGCCGAGCTGGCCGGCGCAAACTCGCGGCAGTGCTTTTTCCGTGTAACGCTGCCGCTCATTCTCCCTGCCGTGACCATCTGCGTCTTCTGGACGCTGAACTCGGGTTTTCAGGTTTTCGATGTAATCTACGCCCTCACCGGAGGCGGGCCGGGGCGGGCAACGCAGTCGGTGGCCATGAACATCTATGAGGAGGCCTTCCGCGGGAATATACGCTACGGTTACGCCACGGCTAAGTCCACCATCCTGTTTGTCATTGTCCTCATCATAACCCTCATCCAGCTTCGGGTGATGAAGTCCAGGGAGGCGGAACTGTGAAAAGAAGAAGAAAACTCGGCGGTGTCCTCGTGCACCTTGTTCTGATCATCGGGGCGCTGTTCTGGCTTGCGCCGCTGCTGCTTGCGCTCATGAACTCCTTCAAGACCAACGGAGAGCTGCTTACCAACGTTCTCTCCATTCCCAAGTCCCTGAACTTTGAAAACTATGCCCGCACGCTTGACAAGATGCACTATTTCCGCAGCCTGGGGAATACGGTCCTGCTCTCCGGCGTGAGCGTGACGCTCATAATACTTTTTTCATCGCTGGCAGGCTGGAAACTGTGCCGGACCAAAACGCGGCTGTCGAAGTTCATTTTCGGGCTCTTTGTGTTTTCAATGCTCATTCCCTTCAGCTCCATCATGATCCCCATATACCGCGTCATCCTCGCTCTCAAGCTGAAAAATTCCCTGCTGGGACTCTCGCTTGTGTACGCAGGTCTGGGTGTTAGCATGGCGGTATTTCTGTACCACGGCTTTGTGAAAGGTATCCCCCAGGAGCTCGAGGAGGCGGCTGAAATGGACGGCTGCGGGCAGTTTCAGGTCTTTTGGTACATGGTATTTCCCCTCCTCAAGCCAATCACCGCCACGGTGTGCATCACGAACGTCCTCTGGGTCTGGAACGACTTCCTCCTGCCCCTCATAGTCATATCCGACAACAAGAAGTACACGCTGCTGCTCTCCACGAACACCCTCTTCGGCCAATACAGCAGCGACTGGACGGCGATACTGAGCGCGCTTATCATCGCCGCCCTGCCTGTCATTGTGTTCTACGCCTTTTTCCAGAAGCAGATACTCCGGGGCATCTCCGAAGGCGCGCTCAAGGGGTAAAGGCATGGAAAAACTGTACGTTGAAAACGGCCGGCTGACGGCAGGAGGCGCACCGCTGCTGCTGCGCGGCTTCGGCCTGGGCGGCTGGCTGCTGCCCGAGGGCTACATGTGGAAATTCTACACGAAGTGCGACCGTCCCCGCCGCATAGAGGCGCTCGTTGAGGAACTCTGCGGGGCGGAATACGCGGCCTCCTTCTGGGAGCGGTACTACGGTTCCTACATAACCGAAGCGGACATTCGCCTCGCGGCAGAAAACGGTTTCAACTCGGTGCGCCTGCCCTTCAACGCCCGGCATCTAATGGAGCCGGGCTACCTCCGGCGCATAGACGACTGCGTCCGCTGGTGCGCAGAGTGCGGTATATATGCAATACTCGACATGCACGCCGCCCCCGGCGGGCAGACGGGGCAGAACATAGACGACAGCGAGCGGGATATGCCCGAGCTCTTTATGCGCCCTGAGCATCAGGATGAGCTTTGCGCCCTCTGGGAGATGCTTGCCGCAAGATACCGCGGCGAGGCCGCTGTGGCGGGCTTCGACCTGCTCAATGAGCCGCTCATAAAGAGGGACGCGGAGTACAACGGCCTGCTCGTGCCCCTCTATATGAGACTTACAGAGGCCATAAGGAGGGCTGACCCTGAGCGCATCGTCATCTTGGAGGGAGCGCACTGGGCCACGGATTTTTCCGTCTTTGACGCCCTTGAGAAAGAGAAGCTGCCGGGAAACCTCATGCTCCAGTTCCACAAGTACTGGAGCCCGCCCGAGGAGGAGAGCCTGCGCGCTTTCATGGATACGGCCGGGCGGCTGGGCCTGCCGCTCTACTGCGGCGAGTCGGGCGAGAACAACCTGGACTGGTATGCCGCCATGTTCCCGATGCTGGACAGGCTGGGCATAAGCTGGAGCTTCTGGTCATACAAGAAGATGGGAACGCCGAATTCTGTATCTGTGTTCCCGGAGCCTGCGCGCTGGGGCGAGCTACTTGGCTTCCTGGACGGCGGAAAACGCCCCGATCGCCCGCAGGAGATATTTGACGGCTTCCTGGCCTGTGTCGGCAGCTCGGAAATACAACGCGATGTCATCTCTGCGCTTTGCAGGCGTCCGCCGGTGCGCATACCGGCCGCCGCCTTTGACGAGTGCAGGGCATACTGTCCCCGAAGAACGGGGGCGGACTTCCGGTCCGCCTCACCCGTTACGATAATCTTTGCCGACGGACATACAGGCGTGCCGGATTTTCGCCGCTACGGCGGGGAGCCGCAGCCTGAGAGTGAGCGTATGCTCGTGGAGCTGCACGAGGGAGACTGTGTAACTTACCGTATCGACTGGTCGGGCAAGGCAAGGTTGCGCGTTGCGGCATCCACTGCCGATGGGCTTTTTGCAGACGGCGGTTCCGGACCCGTGCACATAGAATGCGGAGCCGACGGAGTGTTGATCGAACTTGACGGAAAGCTCACCTTGACATGCCAGTCAGGTGAGACGCTTTTGGACTATATTGAGGTAGCTGAACCATGAAGATAATAACAACATCCGGTGCGCTCTCCGGCCGCACTGTTGTCAGCCATGCCGTTTTGCAGCCTGATACTGCCAACAGAGAGGAGCTCATACTCAATTTGTATCCCGAGGAGCTTTTTCAGCCCTTCCTTGGATTCGGCGGGGCCGTCACAGACTCCGCAGCCTATGTGTACTCCACCCTTTCACCGGAGCTCAGGGCTGAGGTCATAGCAGCCTGTTACAGTTCAGATGGGCTTGGATACACGCTCGCCAGGAGCCACATTGACAGCTGTGACTTTTCTCTGGAGTCCTATTGTGCAGATTCGGCAGCGACGGATGCGGCGCTTGAGCACTTTTCGCTTAAGCGCCCGGGAAAGTACATCTTTCCCATGCTGGACGACATCGTCAAAGCCTGCCCTGATCTGAGACTGCTGCTCTCGCCCTGGTCGCCGCCGGAATACATGAAGGACAACGCGAAGCGCACGGGAGGCGGTAAGCTTCGCCCCGAATTCCGTGAGCGCTGGGCGCAATATATGTGCCGTTATGCGCTGGAGTATCGGAAACGCGGGTACGACGTCTTCGCCATGTCCGTACAAAATGAGCCGAACGCCGTCCAGACCTGGGAGTCCTGCATATATACGCCGGAGGAGGAGCGGGACTTCCTGCGTGGTTTCCTGGCCCCGGAGCTGCGGCGTCAGGGGCTGGGGGATGTGGTGCTCACGATATGGGACCACAACAAGGAGCGCCTCTTTGACCGTGTGGACGCCATCTGTTCCGATCCCGGGGCTAACGCCTGCGTCGGCGCGGCGGGTTTCCACTGGTACGGCGGGGACCACTTTGACGCACTCCGGCTCGTACGGAGAAAGTATCCGGACAAGCTGCTCATGTTCACTGAGGGCTGCATCGAGTATTCGAAGGGCTCGCACGGAGCGCAGACCGAAAATGCCGAGCGCTATGCCAGGGAGATACTGCACGGCTTCAATGCCGGGCTGAACGCCTTTTTCGACTGGAACCTGCTGCTGGATATGAGCGGCGGCCCCAATCACAAGGGCAACTACTGCGACGCGCCTATAATGGCGGATGCTGAGCAAAATCTGCTCAAGTACAATCTCAGTTACAGCTATATCAGGCACTTCTCACGCTATATCCGTCCCGGAGCGGTGCGTATCGGGACCACTTGCTATGACAACGACCTGGGCTTTTGCGCCGCGCTTGATCCTGATGGTTCCATTGCCGCCGTGGCACTCAACACGTCTGCCACGGGAAAAAAGGGGTTCGTCCGTCTGCATGGGGAGCTGGCCGAGGCATTCTTTCCTCCGCACAGCATAACTACTCTGCTGATAGGCGGAGAGGAGGCCTGAGGTGGACAGCTGCTTTGAAGGCGACGTCTTTGTCCTTCGCAATTATAATCAAAAGCCCCCCTTTTCCAGCTTGCTGCCGGGCGTTGCCGGGCCTCAGGGTGTGCCGCTGTGGTGCTTTTATGTGAGCCGCAGCCAGGGCGTGGCCTCCTTCGGCGCGGACGAGCGCGACGGGGCAATGATGGAGTATGTCCCCGCAGTTGCCGCATACGAGGACACGGCCCGGAAGGGTTTCCGCACCTTTATAAGCTGCGGCGGGCACTGCTTTGAGCCCTTCTCGCCCGGCGATGAAAGGCAGGAGCAAGAGCTGCACGTCAGCCGGTCAGCCCTTGAGCTGAGGGCGCTGCATGGACCCAGCGGAATAGAGGTCATTGTCGAATACCGGATACTGCCAGGCGAGGACATAGGTGCAATCATGCGCAGGGTGACAGTACGAAACACCGGCAGCAGGAGTATAACGTTCCGGCTTGCCGACGGTATGGCTCGCATCATACCAGCAGGCATACGCAACACAGAGTTCCGCGAAATGTCAAATCTGCTCAAGAGCTATTTCGACGCGGAGATACACGAGAGCGGGGCGGCACTCTTCTCCTCTCGGTCTACAACGGAGAACACAGCCAAAGTTGGGTGCATAAGCCGGAAAAACTTTTACTTTGCCTCAAGCGGGGGGCGTGTCATGAAGCTCGTCTGTGATCCAGCGCAGCTTTTCGGCCCTGACACGGGGCTTGGCAGGCCTGAGCGATTTTACAGTACTTGTTTCAACATCTGCAGCGTACCTTCTGACGCCCGCGATGTTATACCCTGCGCCATGGCTCTTGGCGAGTTCTCGCTTATGCCTGGCGAGGAAACGGTGATAGACGCCTTTGCCGGAACCGCAGGCAACGCAGAGCAGGCAACGCATTATACGAGCAAATTCACAGACAAAGCGTGGTGTGACGGCAAACACGCACTCTCGAAAGCAGTAGTCGAGGAGCTGGCCTCAGGTCTGGAGCCTGAAACGGCAGAACCGCTCTTTGACGCCTACCTGCGACAGTGCCTGCTCGACAACACCTTGCGCGGAGGGCGGCCTGCAATGCTTGCAGGCAAACTTCTGCACCTCTACGGACGCAGGCACGGTGATCTTGAACGCGACTATAACTATTTCAGGCTCCAGGCCTCGCACTATTCGCAGGGCGACGGAAATTTCCGCGACATCTGCCAGAACCGCCGCAGCGACGTTCTGCTGTTTCCCGAGGTGGGAGAGAGCGAGATCCTGGAATTTCTCGGGCTGATCCAGCTGGACGGATATAACCCGCTTGAGGTATATCCCATGCGGCTTGTGCTAAAGCCAGAAAACAGGTGCTCTGCTGCCTCGCTGCTCCGCGGCGAAAATAGAATAATTGAAAAGCTCTCCGCCGGTTTGAGCGTCGGAGAGCTTTGGCGGGAGCTGCGCGCATCCGGGTATACGAACTCTGATGAGTTGATTTCCGAGCTTTGCCCCCTGTGCGATTACCTCCCTCATGCTGAATTTGGGGACGGATATTGGATTGACCACTGGACCTATGTGCCGGAGCTCGTGGACAATTACCTGAAAATATACCCTGAGTCGAGGGATCGGCTGCTGTTTTCCTCTCGCATCGGCTGGCCGGAAATCAGCGCCCGCGTCCTGCCCATGCGGGAGCGGCTCATAGATACCGGCCATGGTCTGCGACAGTATGAGGCGGTAAAAAGCGCCGTTGTTCCGGCTGCCAAGGTTCCGGATGCCAGTGTCTATGTCAAACTGTTTTTCCTTGCTGCTCTCAAATGCGCCACTTTGGACCAGAGACAGGCAGGGCTGGAGATGGAGGCAGGCAAGCCGGGTTGGAACGACGCACTCAATGGGCTGCCCGGGCTTTTCGGCAGCAGCTCATCCGAATGTACCGACCTGCTCATGCTGCTGCGGAGGCTGCGGGATTGGAGCACCCAGACGGAGATAGCGTTTCCGTCAGAGCTCATCGACTTCGTACGCCGGGTGGATTTGCTGCTGCGCCGTTTTGACTTCTGCCGTGAACCGTCTCCCGGTTTCTGGCGCGCGTCGGTGGAGCTTCGGGAGGAGTGGCGGGAGAAGGTCTACTCCGGCAGGCTCGGTGGCGGATATGAGAACGTGGCCCGCGAAGAACTCCTTGAGATTCTCTTTGGGTTTATAAGGCTCGTGGAGGCCGGGCTCCGCCGTGCCGAAAGCAGCTCAGGAATGCTTGATACATATTTTGTAAACGAACTGTCTGCATCGGACGGTCCTGAGGGAAGCAAGAGCCGCACGCTGCCGCTTTTCCTGGAAGGCCAGGCCAAGCTGATGTGCGCCTTTCCTGAAGAGGCGCCGATGATCCATTGCCTGGTAGAGAAAAGCCCGCTCTATGACAGCAAGCTAAAAATGTACCGCATTTGTGCTCCTCTGGGTGAAGAGAGCCCGGAACTGGGTCGGATAATGGCTTTTACACCCGGGATTTTCGAGCGGGAAAGCATCTTCCCACATGCCGAATTCAAGTATCTGCTGTCTATGCTGGACGCCGGACTGTACGAGGAGCTGTTTGAGCGTATGAGGACCGTGCTCCCGCCGTTCTTTGACCCGGCCATATATGGGCGCAGCACTCTTGAAAACTCGTCGTACATCGTGTCGTCGGCAAATCCGGACCCAGAGCTGGCTGGCCGAGGCTTTGTCGGCCGTCTGAGCGGCGCCGCGGCCGAGGTCATCACACTGTGCCTGCGCATGTTCTTGGGAGACAAGCTGTTTTGCCTCGAAGGCGGACAGCTCACCTTCACCATAGAGCCTGCACTCCCAGGTTGGCTGTTTCGTGAGGACGGGACCCTCAGTTTCCGCTATCTCGGCTGCCGGTTTGCCTATGTCAACCCATCAAGACGAAATACCTGCGGACCTGACGGGGTGAGACCCGTCCACTTGACCTGCGGCGGACTCGAACTCACCCGCCCCTGTCTGCCAGCAGACGCTGCAGCCCAGCTCCGAAGCAAAAAGCTCAAAGAAGTGACGGTCACATTTGGATAGCTGCCAGAGATTATGGAAAGGAGAAACCATGAAACACGTGAAGAGAGCCATTTCAATACTACTCGCCGCGGTTCTGTGCTTTTTCTGCGTTGCATGGACAGGTGCAGCGGATGCAATGGCAGAATACACGCCCACTCTGTCAATGCTGCACACAAGCGGAAAGTACATTTATAACGAAGAGAATGAGCAGATAACCCTGCGAGGCACCAATCTTGGCGGCTGGCTGATGCAGGAAGGCTGGATGACGCCCCTCGGTTCGGGCGAAATTGACCATGATTTTATAATTAACATCACCGCGTCTGACACGAACGAGAGCAGCATCGCGGCGTATGCAATTGACACCGTGACAGAAAACGGGCTCACCACAAACAATATGAACACATACTGGCAGTCCGCCTCTGCCCAGGCAGCAGACAGCGCGGAACTGCTGATAGAATTCGACAAGACCAGATACTTTGACAGGATAGTCGTTGAAACCGGTCCCGATCATACTGGAGATTATCTCAGAGGCGCTGTTGTTTGGATGAGCAACAACTGGACCGACTGGTTCTCTCCGGCGTCCATAACCGTGGACGAAAGCAAGGCGTCGGAAGGCATTATAACCGTACTTACCGGCGAGCAATCTGCAAAATACATTGCTATTCGACCGGGCAGAGCCTCGGAGGACGGACAGCGCTGGACAGTGGCAAACATAAGCCTCTGCATGACCGATGAATACAATGTGAGGAACCACCTTATACGAAGGTTCGGCGAAAGCAGGACCAACGAGATGATAGCCACCTTCCAGGATAACTACATCACAGAGGCCGATATCATTAACATTGCAAACATGAACATGAATTTTGTTCGTGTACCCGTTTATTGGATGGACTTTGCCCTGAAGGACGGAACGCTGAGGACAGATGCTGACAGCGGTTTTGCCCGGCTCGACTGGCTGCTCGAGGTCTGCGATGAGAACGGGATATATGTCCTTATCGATTTTCATGGAGCGCCCGGTGGAGTAAACTGCTGGGCCAGCTGCGGACAGGCCAGCACGATCCCGACCGAGCTGTATGCAGGAGACCCTGACACCGTTGAATGGAATCAAAGCGTAGTGCTCAACATATGGAGCGCTCTGGCCACCAGATATAAGGACAACCCCACAGTGGCTGCATAAGGCCTTCTGAACGAGCCTGTGCTCAACTTCGACACCAACCCCGCATATGAAAACCTTAAATATGGGTTTTACGATGAGATCTACGACACGGTGCGTGCCATCGACAACAACCATATAGTTATTTTCGAAGAATTCATGGACTGGAGCGTGGCAACAAACCGGCCCGAACGGCAGACCTGGACAAACTATATGTTCGATAAGCATCCATATGACATGCCGAATTACCTGTCCTGGGACGCCCAAAAGTCTCTCGCAAACAGCACTGTCTCCACGATGTCGCAGATACAGGGCCAGTGGAACGTGCCGCTCATCGTAGGAGAGTTTTGCCTGTACTATTTTTCCGATGTATGGGATGATTTTCTGTCCGACCTCAATGAAAACAGCATTTCCTGGACCAACTGGAACTACAAGGTCAGGGGAACGATATACGAAAGCGGCGGCGGCAACTGGGGATACTACAACACCTGGGATGGCGAAGACCCGGACCTTATGCATGACAGCGCCGAAGAGATAGAGGCAATATGGGCGGCGACCGGAACTGCAGCCCATTATCAGGCAAATGAGGCGCATATAAATATAGTCTCCGCCAGAGCTGATGGCAGTACCAATTATCCTTATGTAGCACTTGACAGAAGTTCGTGGACTGTAACCGCCAACGGAGATCCGCAGTGGCCTTATGACCCCGTGTCAAACATGATAGACGGCAACCTCTCCACGCGGTGGACCACAGCCGAAGCACAAACTGCCGGGCATTATGTCCTAGTCGATTTCGGCCAGGCAGAGAACTTCGACAAAATAGTGCTGGAGCACGATGCAAATGATTATCCCGGCTCTTACAAGGTCGAAATATCTCAGGATGGAGTTACGTTTACAGAGGTCGAATTGAACAATATCCACATAGGGTTCGGCCCTAAAATGGTCTTGCTGCCAAGCACGCCGCAAACATCGAGATACGTAAAAATCAGCTTGACCGGCCCTAATCCCATAAACAATTGGTGGTCCATCAGCGAGCTCAATATACTGTGGAGAAACGTGCATGGTTAAAGGATTTTGACAAGCGGTAAAAGCGCACTATCTTGGCAGTTCATACATTATAATTTTTATCATACTCAATCCGCTCCAAGCCTTTAATATGTATTTTCTCCCATTATACTATACCGTTCATCTTTTTAAACCAGTATGGATATCAAATTCGTCGTCGGCAGCAGGCAGTAACCCATTAACTCCTGCAGGGTCGGAATGTCCTCGAGGTAGAGCAGCTCGCCGAGAAACTTGAGCCAGGACTCCGGCACCGCAGCGCGTCCTCGTCTGTGATGCGGCCTTCGACTGTGAAAAAAGTACCGTTCACGCTTTTCAGACGTTTTTGCCGTCATACCATTCCGGATACTCAACCATTGCAGGCCTCCAATCAGCCGCGCGGTCTCCTGCTCAATTTGCTGCGTCTCCGCTCCGCTTCGCTTGCGCCAAGCTCTAGAAAGAACATGAAGCCGCGCCGGACCGTTCCGTACCTCTTTACCGCCTCATCATGCAGCACCGGGTGTCTCAACACGCTGTAGTTTGTCATTCTCATACCTCCTTGGTACAGATATGAAGAGAGCGTCTGCTGTATAGCAAACGCTCTCTTCTTGGCTGCGACTGCCCCTCTACTTATATACATGGATCTGGAAGGGCCGAATTTTTGCTGAAATCAGAAATTTTTATCCGAGGCTATTTTGATACTCCTTAGTGACAGAATACTCGTACGACTCAGCTAGTTTTGCAATGCGCCTATGGACGGCGCCGGCTGTCTTGAAGCCCACTACGTCCGCAATCTCCTGCTCTGTATGGCCTTCCATCGCAGGCGCAATATCTCACTGTCCTTTTCAGTCAGCCGGTCTTGAAGTCATCGACCTTGCCCTCGAAGAGCACCTTGTTTTTAAAATCGGCACGTGGGTAGGCGACTTCGATGATGTCACCGCCCTCTTCAACCATCCCTCCAGACGGATTTATTGCTGGGGCCGTGGGTCCAGGTGGCGAATGAAGTCGGTGAGCACGGTGCTGTTTTTTATCTCATAACAACATAACTGCAACACAGGTGCTCGAATCAACGCGCTACTATGCCTGACCAATTGATAAAGCCCGAGATTTTGATTCTGTCTGCTAGTCTGCATGAAACATAAACGAGCTTTCTTACAGATTCAGTTTATCTTATAAAGAGAAACGTTATCTATACTCACTGTGTGCCAGAGGTTTTGTGTGCTCCCGACGCAGCCGAGCATAAAAACCAGTTTTGCCTGATCTATCGAAGCTGCTGTCGTAAATTCCACGCTATACTCGGCCCATTCACCCGAGATATCGAAGGTGTGGTTTAACGGCGGAGCCATTCCGTCTTTTTCGACCGCGACGCATATCTGGCGTGGCATGGAGGCCTTGGCGCTGAAGCTGAGCCTGTAAGTGCCAGGCTCTGTAATATTTACATTCTGGTAAAGCTGCGACGACCAGGTGTTAGGCAGTATGGTCGGGAGCGTGGCGGTGACGCACCCTTCGCTCTCTGGCGCGGCAAAGCTGCCGCCGTTTTCCGTCCATGTAGTCCAGGAATCCAGCGAGAGGGCAAAACCTCCGTTAGCGACCAGCTCATCGGCGACAGGCATCAGTGTGATATCGTCGAAATACAGCGTATGTGCCGCGTTCGTCGCACCGGTGACGTTCCCGAGGAAAAACAGCAGCTTGGCACCGGAAAAGCCGACTGTTGGGATAAAATCATACGTAAATGTCTGCCACTGGCTGTCCGCCGTGAATGTAGCGGAAAACAGGGACGAATTGTTTGCTCCCTCCAGCCCCACAGTGACGGGCCGGCTCACGCTGCTTCTGACTTTGAAGGACAGCCTGTACTCCGTGCCGCTGTAGACATCGACGTTCTGGTAAAACTGCGTGGACCAGGTGTTGGGCAGGGTAGTATAGACATCGGCCTTGAGGCAGCCCTCGGAGCAGGAAAATACCGAGCCGTTCTCAGTCCAGGTCTCCCATCCGCTCAGGTCAGCGTCGAAGCCCGGGTTCGCGAGCAGATTCACGTTGTGCGCCTGGCCCTCCTGCTCGGCGGGCACCAGCTCGCCGGTGTATTCATAGATACGCACATAGTCGATCGCGAACTCGGTGGATGTCCAGTCCGACGGCACCGGGTCGCCGGGGAAGTAGCCGCCCACGGCCAGGTTCAGCATCAGATAAAACTCCTGATCGAACGGAGCCGGATATGCATAGGTCCCGGTCGCATCGATGCTGTACCAGTTCTGCTGTATCTGATACAGCTCGCCGTCCACGTACCACCTGATCTCGCCCGGAAGCCACTCCATGGCAAAGTCGTGGTAGCCGGCTGCAAACGAGCCGCCGTTTTCAAGGTCGTAATATCCTGTATTGTACACCCATGGATTACCGTAGTGCAGCGTGCCGAGCACGGTATCGGTGTCGCTTCCCATATACTCCATGATGTCTATCTCGCCGCAGATAGGCCACTCGCCGCCGTATACGTCCATGTCCTCCGGCAGCATCCAGATAGCCGGCCACAGGCCTGCGCCGTCCGGGAGCTTGGCTCGAAACTCAAAGCGGCCGTATTTCCAGCTCTCGGTCGAGGACAGCTTGGCGGAGGTGTAGTCCTCGCCGCCGTATTCGCCCTGTATGGCCTTCAGCACGAGGCTGCCGTCGCGTATGAAGGCGTTGTCGGCAGAGTCCGTATAATACTGCTGCTCATTGTTGCCGAAGCCGCCTCCGCCTATCGTGAATTCCCACTTTCCGGTGTCAACTGTTGCGCCGTTGAATTCGTCATACCACACGAGCTCCCATTTGCTCTCGTCCAGAGGTTCGTACTTAGAGTCCGATGCGATATCGGCTG
>ENA-OOXJ01000701-OOXJ01000701.1-human-gut-metagenome-genome-assembly--contig:-NODE-701-length-26130-cov-3.531889_pt1 | contig 26130 bp, 23 predicted proteins | sample MGYA00241587_ERZ501343 | MGnify/ENA primary metagenome ERZ501343 (study PRJEB25962, sample SAMEA2042918) | human gut metagenome | biome: human gut; feature: human-associated habitat; material: faeces... | reverse complement strand
CGGCGCCCGGGTTCTATCGTTCGTGTGCTGCGCACCGGACCATGGGTTCGGCCCACAGAGCGGGCTGGTTCAGAGGGGAGTTTTATATACCGCTGCCTGGGGCAGTGAAAAACATGGGCTTTTGGGAGGAATCGGTGCTTGCCGGTACTCCCGAAGGGGCCTGCGCCTGCGGCGCTGCGATTATTTTTTCACACCGCCCCGCTATGGCGGTGGAATGATGTTTCCTTCCACTCTTCACACTGCAAATAACTTTTCTATAAGACTGGAAAACGAGAGGAAAGTATGGTGCTGTCTATGTATGTGAGTATGCGGGGGAGCTCATTGATAGAGTAACAGCTTCCCAAGCTGTTACTAAAGTAGATTCCCCAAATGAATAAAAATAGTCAGGAGTGCAATATTTCGAGAAATTTTGTGCTTCTTTTTTATTGAATAAGAGTAAAATTCCTCTTTTACAACCTTATCTTCCAAAAGCGATTTGAAAGTTCAAAAGGAGCGGTGGCATAATGCAAAAGCATTTTAGCACCGCTCCTTTTGGGTATGGGTAATTTTGCCTTTTATATTTTTTATCATTAGGGAAACACTGATTAAATTGTTATCAGATTTCATTCTTGGATTTTTATACAGAGCAAGGAATAAAAGAACGTGAATAGCGAGCTGTTTAAGGAGGGTTATGATGAGGCTATGTATAAAAATCCATATAGAGTCTGATTCTGTGATTTATTCAGCGTTTCCCTAGTAATGGGAATCAGGATTCCCAAATAAATACTGCCAATGAACAACTCTTGAAACATAAAGCTACGACGATCTTCTTTCAAAAATCCTGCTCATTTTTGTGATTTTGACTCTAGGAATTTTGGTCAGCTCAGCCCATAGCTACAGAAGGAGATCCATTTTCAACTTCCCATACAGATACCTGTATTCGGTGTATCCGTCATTTGAACCTACTAAATTCTTTATATTTTATCAAACGAATCAGGCCATTTATCAAATAGATGGTAGACATGGTCATAGATTGTCCAATCCTTTTTGTATGATATAGACAGAATGATTTGAAGCTCATGCCAGAAGCTGAAAATAATAGATTGCATTCCTTTTCGAAATCATAAATGAGGCTTTTCTAGGAAAGTTTATACCACAATTAGGAAATACGGGGAACGCGTTCAAATTATATAATTGGTACTAGGAATACGGAGAGAAAGGATGAAAGCTATTGGGACAGCACTTAACGATATACAAATTAATTGGTGCTAAAGTGGCTTATTATAGGAAATTAAATGGCTATTCGCAAGCAGAGCTGGCAAATTGCGTGCATCTCAATCGGTCCGTCATTACACGGATCGAATCAGGAGCATATAACAACAATATTCCTTTAAACCTACTTTTTTCATTAGCGGAAGCCATGCATATTGATGCAGTCGTACTGATTACATTTGATAAAAATGACAGATATTTTTTAACTAAGCTAAAACAAGAAATGCATAAAGACCATGTGGCAGAAGAAATCAATATCTCCTGAAGATTAGGAACTGAGTGGGACAAAGGAGGAAACGGTAATGGAGAGAAAATGTCCTAAATGTGGAGCACCATTAGAGGAAGGTGCCATGTTTTGCACAGCTTGCGGGGCTTCTGTGAAAAGATGCCCGAATTGTGGAGCGGTGCTAGACCCCAAAGAAAATTTTTGCAGTGAATGTGGAACGAAGGTATCACTCGATCCTTCCATTAGTGCACCCCAAACGTCCCCAAAGGGATATAAAAAATGGATGCCCCTGGGCATTGCAGCGGCAGTGGTTTTGGTCATAGGGATTGCTTTATCAGCGAGCTCGGATTCGTCTTCTGGAACATCTACTTCCTCAGGAGGAAGTATTTCCGTCAAAGCCGATGACATGATTAACGACTATGTCAGAGACCAGTCCAGTGCAGAGAAACAGTATAAAGATAAACAAGTCAAAGTTACGGGTCAGCTGATTACCAAAAGCCAGTTTTCTAATAGCCAAAATTATGGATTGCTCATAGGAAACAAAACCATGGCGGGGAAAAATTATTTGATTCTAGTTGATTTGCCATCAGAAAAAGCAGCAGAGGCCAATAAAGTCAAAGTGGGGGACTTTGTAGTAGCAGAGGGAAAATGTGTCGGCATTGTAAAACAAGACAATCCGACGAAAATATCTGTACAGATTCAGACTGATAAGATTAATTGAGAAAAGAGATGATTTCGATGAATCGATTTTGCCCAAAGTGTGGAAGTCCCGTGGATAGTGGAAAGAAATTTTGTCCCAAGTGCGGCGCACCGCTCCAGGGGCAGGAAGCCAGACCTTCTAATGAAGGAAATGAGACCGCGGGACAGCAAAAATGGATTCTTTGTGCAGCAGCAGCCATTATTCTTCTTGGGGGAGGATTTCTTGGCTATCAACATTTCGGCGGTGATAAACAAAGTGTATCTCCACCCGCTGCTACCTCTTCGGCAGCAGCCCAAAGCAAACCGGACGCTTCCTCTAAGCAAGGAGAAGCGGATGCACAACCAGTAGATCAGTACTTGCAAAAAGCCAAAGACCAAATGAAGCGCATGGGAATTGATGTAGCAAAAGTTACTGCCTATTCAGGATATGTAGAAGACTACGACAAAGGATTCATGGCCCTGGCAGATGGGAAGCTTTGGATTGTTGATATGGAAAATCATCGCGCGGCAACCATTGAAAATCCGGAATGTTTGAAAAAATTTCATGACTATTTCAAAAAAGCACAGGCCAACAGTATCATCGTTAAATTCAATATTCTAAATGATACTCCAGGGGAGGATCAAGGTATGGGAGAATGGAATGGAAATGATCATTACCTGCCCATGTTTATTTCCTGGAAATTGGATGGGAAGAATACGGTAGACAGTGGACTATTTACGGGAAAAGGGAAAAATCCCGGACACTACCATGCATACCTGTATGAACAGAAAAATGTAGACCTGGCCCATGTATTCCTGGCAGAAGCCAATCAGCTGGCTAGTGATGCAGAACGCCGCGGAGTCATTTAAGGAATGGTTCAATGAGCACTCACTAAGTAGTATAAAAAGGAGCATACCTATGAAATGGAATATGAAAAATACAGTCGCCGCGATTCTTTTAGGAGCAGCATTGGCATGTGGGGTTCCGACAGTCCTCTCGCAACAAGACATGTCTCCTTTCTCCGTCAGTGCAGCCGGTATGTATGAAGACCATTTATGGGGAGATTCTAACTATGAATTGGTTCGCGGGCATATGGGATATGGATTTTATATCGATTGGTCCTCTTACGTCTTGATTTCAGAACGTGGCATCGGACCAGGGCAGACAAGATTTGCGGTCAATGTGATTCGATACAATGTGGAACAGGGAACCGTGGATGGTTCGAATACCTATGAATACATTGAATCTCGGCAAGGAACCTATTGTAGTATCGATGGCGGGGATTTCCGCGCCTTTGATCAGAATAAAGAATTTGGATATAATCAGATTGTGATAGAAACCTATAAACGGTGCATGCAAAATCTCTATAATTAGTGTCTCAAAGATTCTAACGAGACAAAGGCTTTTCAGGGCTCTCTGGCGTTATTATTTTATGCGGAGCCCTTTAGAACCCTGAGAACCTTGTACATATAGTTGGAAACGAAGGGTAGGGATAGTGACACATTCGAAGCTATTTGAGAACTATGAGGCACTTGCAGTTTCTGACAAAATTATGATTACTGATGCCTAGGGAAACGCTGATTAAATCGTCATCAGTGTTTCCCTAAACTTCACTTAGCTGTATGGCTCTGCATATGATATAATTAAACTATAAGAATTGTTCTAAAGCGAAAGCGTGTGGGAAACGGGGGTGCACGGACATGATGAAATGGCAAGAAATCATGGGGCACCTTTGTGACGTTATCATGCATACACAACATATTCGGGAAAGTAAACGGACGTTCCCTTACTTTTCAAGACCTCATCATGAAGAGATTTTTCTTTTTATGATGAGGTCTTTTTGTATTTTTTTACTTTCTCATCATATGACCATGGGGGTGAGGATAATAAAATATAGAGCACCCGCCTTTTCATTACAGAGGAGCTAAAGGAGATAGATATGATCGATACAGAAAACAAAGGTGCCAGGCTGCTGGATATGTATGAACGGCTGAACCATGGCGAAGTAATTTCCAAAAAAGAACTGGCGGAAATTTATGGTGTCACGGTCAAGACTATCCAGCGAGACATCGATGAACTCCGTGCCTATTTGGCAGAGAAATCACTCCAAGGGGACCGTGGAACCATCGAGTACAGCCCTGCCAAGAAAGGATACCGACTGATTCGCTCTACCTATGAACATTTGAATCACAAAGAAATATTGGCATTAGCCAAAATCCTTCTGGAAAGCCGCGCACTGGAACCGGGAGAACTGCATACCATCCTGGACAAGCTCACCGCTGCCTGCATAGAAAAAGATCGGACCACCGTAGAAGACATCATCAAAAATGAAACTTTCTACTACGTGCCGCTTCATCACAAAAAGAAACTGCTGGACCCGTTATGGGATCTGTCACTGGCCATTCAGAAACAGGAAATCCTTCACATCCGCTATATCCGGCAAGATGGAGTGGAGCGGCAGCATGATGTGAAGCCCGTGGCTATTTTGTTCTCGGAGTTTTATTTCTACCTGGTGGCCTTCAAAGAAGAAGAAACCGAATTTCCCACCATCTTCCGGGTGGACCGTATCGAGGAGATGGAACATACAGGAAAGACATTTCACATCCCCTATGCAGATCGCTTCAAAGATGGGGAATTTCGCAAGCGGGTGCAATTCATGTACCCAGGGCCTCTGCGCCGCGTGAAATTCACCTACAGCGGCCCTTCCGTAGAAGCTGTGCTGGATAGACTTCCTACAGCACAAATTCTGGAAGAAAAAGAGGGCGTTTACACCATCATCGCCGAAGCCTATGGGATTGGCATCGATATGTGGCTGGGAAGCCAGGGGGATAAGGTGAAGGTCATTTAATAGGTCGTTAGGGGTAGGTCGTTAACTGTCAAATAAGATAAAGGGGAGAGAGCCTTGTCATCCGATTTTGTGGAAGATTTGTTACTTCTCGCGGCGAAGCGGGTATTACTGAATCATCATGAAGATGGGACGCTGCATAAGCGGATTTATCCTGGAGACATACTGGCCATATCTCGGTGGGGCAATCTGTATGAACACTATGGTGTATATATAGGACATGGGAATGTGATTCACTTCGCCGCCAATGAGGGGGATTTCGGGGAGAATGCGGAAATTCGCCAAGTAACTCTTGCTACATTTGAAAAAGATAACGATTACCGGATTGTGGCCTTTCCTAAGACAAGCAATTTGAAAGGCTATCATTTGTATAGTGCTAAAGAAACTGTTGCACGGGCCAAATCCTGCTTAGGAAAGGCAGGGTACGAACTTTTCGGAAATAACTGCGAGCATTTCGCTCTTTGGTGTAAAACGGGCGTAAAAACATCTAAACAAGTAAATGCGGTTTGGCGTGCCATTTTAAGTAGTTAACGAAAGGCAGTTGAACAGTTTACCACTTACTGGCAATTGATAAGAAGGAGAATGCATTGTGAGTTCTGAAGAAGATAAAATGAAGGCTTTCAAAGAACAGCTGTTATCTGTTTGGGATGATGAGAAAGTACAGGAAAAGCTGAAGCAGATGTTGGCTGTGAAAATGGAGAAAGAAGTCATGTGCTTGAAGGAAGATAAAAAGGAACAGCACACTCTTGATAGAAATAAAGCGTTTGCCAAATGTAAGGAACTGGAAAAAGAATTGGCACAATCCCGTACAGAATGGCAAAGAGAGCGGGATATATATCAGAAACACTATTGGGTATGGCAAAGCGAACTGGATAATATTAAGGGGGCTTATGAACAGCAGCTCCAACGGTTGAGGCAAGAATTGGAGAAGAAGCAAGAAGATCTGAATGAATGGAAAACCATAGCCACTCCTTTTGTGGAGGTACTCCATATGTATCAACTGCTATCAGATTTGTCACCGGTTATAAAGAGTCAAGTTCAGGATCATTTCAGATGGCAGACACCAGAATCTTTTTTGATTTGTGTGGGACAAGAGAAAAACTTACTTCAGTTGTGGGATCTGGTTAAAAAATTAAATACGGCTTGCTTGGGGGACGATAGGTCTATTTTATTGAAGTTACTATCTTATAGCGTTAAAAAAGTCAATGGCTCTTATGGTAGGCTTTGTTATGACTTGCGACAAGAGCAGGTAGGAATGCGATTTGATGAGCACTTTCACATTAGGTATAGGTACGAAAGTTGTCCATATAACGGAACTATAAAAAAAGTAATCCTGCCTGGTATTGATTTGATACATGCAGGAAAGGTGGAAGTAAAACGGAAAAGTGTTGTCGAATTAGTATAGATGCTCATTGATTTTAGCAAGTAAAGAAATTAAACAATATCTATGGTGTATTAGCATTGATATATGACCTAGGAAGCTAGGGAGATAAGGTGAAGGTAGAAGGTACTAGATAATTAGGAATGAGGAATGGTGGCGCCGCCGCATTAAATAAAGAAGCGGCAGGAGATTTTTAAAAGTAGGCGGCTAACGGTTGGCAGTGGGCAGTCTATTGCTTGTTGTTTACTGCTAACCTATTAATATACTGATTAAGTTTGTTTTGGGTTAAAAATTATATGTAAATAGAAAGGGGTTTTGACAATGAAAAAGAACGATGGGTATCAAAAGTTAAAAAAAGAAGTCTTGGGGTGTTATGATGCTTTTTCTGATTTTTTCACGAAGGCACAGATTCCACAGGAAGGAGATTCATTTGATGAATTAAAAAATCAGGCAAAGAAGATTAAAGCGGATCAATTTAAATTGATGGTAGCTGGAGAAGCTAAAAGCGGGAAATCTACTTTCATTAATGCTTATCTGGGACAGGAAATTTTGCCTATGGATGTATTGCAATGCAGTAGTTCTGTTGTTGAAATTAAATATGGGGAAAAATTGGCGCTCAAAGCTTTTTATGCCAATGGGAATACTAAATGCATAGAAGGTAAAAAAGCTATACAAGAATTTCTTCATGAACATGCTGCATTGGATGATGATTACAGAGATATTCCTGTGAATACAATTAACAATGAATTGATTCTCAAGTATAAGGATGATAAACCAATTACTCAAAAAATAATTGATGATTTGATTAAAGGGGTAGAAAGAGAAAACATCCACCACTTATCACTTGATGCATATGCAAAAAAAATACAAGATTATATCCAATTCATGAAAAAGAACTGGGGAAATATTGTTACACAGATGATCATTACCTATCCTTTTGAAGAAGAATCTATGCGGGGGATCAGTGTGTTTGACTCTCCAGGGGTAAATGCAGCAGGTCGAGTAGGGGATGTAACGGCAAACTATTTAGAGACAGCCGATGCTATTATGTTTTTACGGCCTATTACTGGAGTAGCTGTAGAAGCTAGCAGCTTTAAAGATTTTTTAGAGTCTAAGAGTGTGGATCGAAATCCAAATGCTATGTTTCTGGTTTTGACAAGGGCGACTGCAGAATCTCCTGCTAATATTCAGCGGGCTTGTGATGAATTTGTCAATATGTTTGGGGCACGGACAAAGGAAAACAGACATGGTATCAGTAGGGGGCAAATCATTCCTGTAGATAGCAAAGCCGAATTATATCTTAATAAATTCAAAACGATGACTACGAAGGAAATTCTAGCGGAGATGAAAGAATTAGCACAAAAAGGAGAGATAGAAAATTTCTTAAAAGCGGCTAAAGCAGATGCGTTTGAAGAGGATGATTTAGGAAATCTCAAATTTTCCAAAGAATTATTTTTGCAAACTTTGGGAAAGCAGTCAAACTTTGGGGCTATTGATCAGGCATTAAATGTATTTGGCAGAAAAGCACAATATCTTGCTTTAGCTGATTTTCTTGAGCGTATGAGTAGAGTGTATAAAAAATCCGAAGCTAACTTAATGGATGAAATGAAATTATATCAAATGAAAGTAAGAGATCCTAAGGAGTTTTCTAAAGAAATCGAGAATACAACAAGAGTACTTAATAATCTTAAAAATTTAATGAATGATACTTTAGAAGAAATAGACCATGAATATAGTGGTTCAGAAACAAGAGGCGGAAAAATTCAAAAAGATGCAGATGATGTTGTGCAAAAATACAAAGAGGAAGTAGAAAAAATTAATGGGAAAAATTGGTACAGCTTGGAGCAGTTAGAAAAAATATCCCTTCGTCAAGTAGATATTTTTCGTGATTACCAAAAAAGATTGAGTGATGAATTATTGCACGAATGTAACGCAAAATTAAAAATGACATTACAAGGAGGAGCGGTATCTGTCATCTCTTTGCAACCTGATTTTACAGAAGAATCTATAAAAATAATAAAAGAACAACGAAAAGAAGAGGCATATGAGATGAAATGGGAAGAGGGGGGGACTTTTAAACGTGATCGGCGTGTACCTCGTTTTTCGGATGCAAGATTTTATGACCTGGTAAAGAACGATATTATGGGGAGAATAGATAAGATTAAAGGGATGGCAATTAAATCAATGCGTAATTTTGCGACGGAAGTTATCGATTATTATAAGACTCAATTAGTAGAAAATATTAACAGTAAACAATCGGAACTGCAGAGTATAAAACAGGATCAGAGGGAAAATAATGAGATTAGAGAATTGTTGAAGGGAAAAGAACAATTGCTTACGCAGATAGATAAGAATAAAAATACTTTGCAGGATTACATAGTCATGCTTGATGATGTATTGAAAGCTAGTCAAAATCAAGTGAAAGGGGAATAGGTTATTATGCAAGATAAATTGGTACAGCAGGATGTACATGATTTTTTTCAAAAATTGACAGACGATGTACATGAAATAATATTACAGGCTCCGACATTACAAATAGCCAATGAGCAAATTGCATCTAAGGTTGGAATCAATGTGGCAAATGCTTGTGAAGGATATGCTAATGATTTGTATTATGATTTGACAAAACAAGTAAAAAAGGAAGATTTTTTTCAAGATGTCAATCATTTAAATGCTTTTTATGATTTGAATTTAAAGAAAAAAATCCGTGAGAAATACCATTTTGAAGTCAATGCAAATGAACTTAAAATGGATCCCCAAAAAGCAAATACCATCTATATGAGCTTAGGCACAGCAGCGGGAACCATGGCTGTAGGGGGCATTTTAAAGTATGCCCTTGCTAGTATGGTGACAGTGCCGGTATGGCTTGTAGTAGCCGCTTCTTTGCTTTCTGGAGTTGGTACCTATCAAATGAAAACTCGTGAGAATCGAGAGGCCTATCTGAAAGCCTTAGATGGCTTCTTGGCTAATTTAGAAAATGAAGTGATAGATTGGCTTACAGACATAGAAAACTATTACCACAAACAGGTACAATCTTTGTATACCAATAACAAAGACATTTGATGCTGGAAGGATTTGGTGAAATCAATGTCTAAAAACACAGTTTATTGGGGCAATGCATTGAAAAATCCCAAGTATAATAAGCCAAAAGCCGATACCGAATCATTGAAGGTTGATGGAATAAACGATGAAGTACCACTGGGACAAACCATGTCAGGGCTGGATAGTTCATTGGAAAGCGCAGCCCATGCGGATCGATTGAATCGATTTCAGGCAAGGCAGGGGCATGGCTATGCTGCTGAACAGGTGAATGATGGGATTGATACCCTATTTGGTAGAGATGCCAGAATCTTAGGCGATGACAATGCCAAGAATGGTGCGGACCGGATGGTTGATGGACAGTTTATCCAAACCAAGTATTGTCAAGATGCTAGGACTTCTGTCAATGCAGGCTTTGAAAATGGGGGCCAAGGCTCCTATCGCTATTTGGATAAGAATGGAAATCCTATGCAGTTAGAAGTACCGAGCGATCAATATGATGAAGCGGTGCGATGCATGGAACAAAAAATCAAAGAAGGAAAGGTTCCTGGGGTTAGTGATCCAAAGAGAGCCAAAGATTTGATTCGGAAGGGGCATGTGACCTATGCCCAGGCAAAAGCGATTGCGAAAGCAGGAACTATTGAATCTTTGACCTTTGATGCGGCCCATGGGGTAGTTATCGGGGCCAGTGCACTGGGAATTTCTGCTACGATTACATTTGCACAGGCTATATGGAATGGAGAAAGCGTAGAAAAAGCTGTCGACCAGGCTTTGATTGCGGGACTTCAGGCTGGGGGCGCAGGGTTTCTCATTGCAGTAGGAACGGCGCAAATGGCAAGAACCGGAGTGAATCAAGTGTTGATGACTCCTTCTATTGCATTGGTTAAGGTGTTACCGCCTCCGGTGAGACAGGCTCTTGTGAATTTCCTTCGCACTGGGGCGCCTATTTATGGAGAAGCTGCTACACGCAATTTAGCCAAACTCATGCGGAGCAATGTCATTGCTAGTACAGTTACGATTGTTGTCTTATCTTCTGGAAATATCATCAATTATTTCAGAGGACGCATTTCTGCTGCTCAACTTATGGCAGAAGTTTCGGTATTGGCGGCAGGAATTGTTGGAGGATATATTGGCGGTGCCTTTTTGGGGGCTCTTTTTGGCCCACTTGGTGCTATTGCTGGTGGGATGATTGTTGGTTCATTAAGTAGTAGTGCAACGCAAAAATTAATTTCAGAATTTCATGAATCAGATGCAGAAAAGATGATTGAAATTCTTCAGGATAGTTTGCAGCAACTGGCATCTGGATACTTGTTGAACCAAGAAGAAGGGCTGCTGGTGGTGGAAGAATTGCGGAAATTACTCAATGCAGAAGTCTTGCTTTGTATGTTTGCTAGTAAAGATCAAAAACTTTTTGCCGACACTCTGGTAGAAGAAGCAATACATCGAGTGATTTGCTGCAGAGCACCTATTTCTGTGCCAAAGTGTGATGAGTTTACTAATGGGCTTGCAAGAGTTTTTGGAAGTACATCATTAGAAGAAACAAAAAAGGCTATCCCAGATGATTCGGAAGAAGGGCGGATTACAAAACAACTTTCGGATATGGCAAATGGAAAAGGGGAGAAACTATCTAATGAAGAAACAAGGCAGTTATATTCTCGATTGAAAGCCTTATATGCTAAGCGGCAATCTCATATCATTGGTGTACAAGGTGAATCATGCTTGGTACAAATGAACAATGAAGAAGTAACCTATGCTAAAAGAGAAAAACTAATCAATGACTCACTGCAGCGTATAGGAGAAAAGCTGGGACAGTTATAAGGAGGGGCGTATGAAGCGACAAAGTTCTTTGATACAAAAATCTAATGACCTAGAAGAGTATAAAACAGAATTAGCCGTATGTATTGAGCAAAAAATTACTGCATATAGAAATGATACCAAAAAGATTGATGAGTTGACATTCCAATGTATTTCTGCTTTAGCAGAAGTTGACAACGCAAAGGCAGAATTATCGAGTAAGGGCTTTTTGGCTAGATTTGTTGGAAGCATTACGGGAAGTAATCGTAAATTGCAGGATAAAATCAATCAAAATCAAACTTTGGCACAGTATGCTTTGCGAGAAACTTTGATGCAACTGCAAAAACAAAATGTGATGACTTTGGATTTAATTTGTGCAGTGAATACGAAACTGAATGGTTTACAAATGCAGGTCGGTCAATATGGTATTTACCAAGAAAATTTTGTAGACCGGGTCAATGATACAGAGAAGCGACAAGATAAAATTTTAATTAATCATGAAAGGCGGCTAAAAAAAGCAGAAAAAAGTGTTGACTTGTTAGAATGGGGACATCATATTCAGTATCTAAATTTAGATGGAAAAGACTATAAAGAACTGAACCAGCATCAAAAACTTGCTTGCCTGGCACGGGATTTTTTCCAGAAAGGCAATGTGATATATGAAAATGACATTGCTACACTAAAGCAGGCTATTGATGATCTTAAAATAGATCTAGATGAAATGATTCCTTATTATGACACATTGAAGTCGATTGCTGTGGATGATTTGGCTAGGAAGAAATTATTGGGAAAGGTAAATTGGCAAATTTATGACAGTGTAGATAATGTAATTTCTTTTCATACCATAGGGAAAATTTGTGAACTTCAGCAGGCGAATAATCCTAAAATAAAAATCTTTTGTGGTATAAGAAATGATATAACACCGGAGAAGGCTTGCAATCAGTTGGTTACAGCGTATATCCGACGAAAAGATCAGTGCGATGTGAATACGGAAGTGTCATTTTTTGATTTAGTCATGGATTTGGTATACAATTTGAGGGTTTTACATGAATATAAGGAAGAAAACGATTTGAAGTTGCTCAATGCTTGTAAATGACGTTATTGCGAAATACATCTGAATAAAAAGCGTTGCATGTTTAGAAAAACTAAGCATGTAACGCTTTTTTCTTTTGTTCTATGTCATTAAAATTTTTCTAGGATATTTCTCATACCCATTTCTTGTCCAACCGGCTGCGTATACTAAAGAAAAGCTGATGACTAGGCAGCTGAAAATGTATTTTCGAAGGAGGAGAATATCATGAGCACCCAAAAAAATAGTATGTCAATATCTTTAACGGGAGATGAAAAATTAAACACCGCGGTATCTCTCTTTGTACGAGACCATGTTACGGAGGCTTATCCGCTATTTCAGGAATTGGCAAAGACAGGAAATCCCAGAGCTTTATATTTCTTGGGGGAATATCATCGTCAAGGATGGGCTGGCCTACCGGTGAATGAAACATTAGGCTTCCAGTATCATCATGAAGGCGCAGAAAAAGGAGAAGTGCTGTGTCAGCTGAATTTGGCTTATGAGGAAGAAAACATTCAGGAAGATATAGTGCAGGCTGTCATTCCCAAGGTATTTCCTTTGGCACAGGCCGGAGATGTGGTGGCACAGCATGAACTGGGTGATGCTTTGACCAATTTGGAGCATCTCAACGATGTTTCTTTGTGTCATTTGGATGTAGCTAAAGAGGCAGAGTATTGGCTTGAAAAAGCTGCGAAAGCTGGGTATTGGCGGGCAATGGATGATTTGGCAAATTCGTATTGGGGTGAGCGAAATATTGAAAAAAATCTGAATAAAGCCGTTCAGTGGAATAAGGTTCTGGCCCAAATGCAAGGGGATCATGTATCGGATGCTGTAGAAAGTCTTGGGCTGCTTTATGAGGCGCTGGGAGATTATGATAAAAAATTCCAGCAGAGTGCTAAGTGGGCAGCAGAAGGATATGGCTGGCCTATGTATTATGTAGCTGAGTGCTATCAGGATGGAAAAGGTGTCACTGAAAATCAAGATAAGGCCATAGAATGGTACCAGAAAGCCTATGAATGTCATGGAGAAGTGGCTGGACCTGCTGCTTTTGTTTTAGGATGCATGTATGGTAACCAAGGGAATATGGAGAAGGCTTTTGCTTGGTATAGTAAAGGGGCTGCAGAGGGATTAGATTGGTGTATGTGTTCTTTGGCTAATTGCTATCGCGATGGAGAAGGTGTATCTCAAGACTTAGAAAAAGCAATGGAATGGTATCAGAAGACTTATGACTGTCATGGAACAGTAGCGGGAGATGCTGCTAATCAGATTGGCCGATTGTACTATTTGGATGGGAATTATGAAGAGGCTTTTGGATGGCAGTGCAAAGGTGTCGAAGAGGGTTGCATGGATGCTATGTACAATTTGGCTGGCTTGTATCGAGATGGCGAGGGAGTCGGCAAAGATTATGATAAAGCCATCGAATGGTATGAAAAGGTATATCGTTTACATGGGGAAATGGCAGGCTTGGCAGCTAATATGATTGGTATGATATATTGCGACGAGCAAGATGATGCGGAAAAAGCCTTTGATTGGGCCCTAAAAGGAGCAGAAGAAGGTTTTGATGCGGCTATGTCCAATTTAGGTGGAATGTATCGGAGAGGACATGGAGTCAAGAAAAATTTAGATAAAGCCATAGAATGGTATCAAAAGGCCTATGAACTTCATGGAGATGATGCGGGATTTGCAGCCTATCAGTTGGCAGGAATTTATTCTGACGAAGAAAATGTTGTAAAAAAGTGGGAATGGACGGAGAAGAGTGCCCAGGAAGGGTACGATGAAGCTATGTTGGATATTGGTTTGCGCTATGATGGGGATGATGAATTATCTGAGGATTTGGATCAAGCTATGGAATGGTACCAGAAGGCTTATGCACAGCATGGAAGCGTGGCAGGAGATGCAGCAATACTCATTGCTATGATCTATGAAAGAAAAGACCAGGAGGAAAAGGCTTTTGAATGGTATAGCAAAGGGGCCGAAGAAGGAAATGAAAATGCGATGTATTTCTTGGCTCAGTCTTATGAATATGGCGCAGGCGTTCAGGCAAATCGTGAAAAAGCTATCGAATGGTATCAGAAGGTGGTTGATTGCCATGGTGATGAAGAAGAGGAGGCCAAAGAGCATTTACAGGCCCTGCTGAAAGAAATAGAAGAAGGGTAACAATAGGAAAACTTGTCTTGTGAGAATATATTTTGACCGCAGTTTCTATAGCCGTAGGTTGTGTTTGTAGATGGAATGTTGGTTGTTAGCACCTCGCGGCTAACAACCAACATTTTTTATTTCAATAAAACTATGCAAAGAAATATTTCCCATACCCATTCTTTGTCCAACTTTCTGGATATACTAGAAGAAAAGCTGATGACAAGGCAACTGAAAAGTATTTTATAAGGAGGAGATAAGATGAGTGACAATGGAAACAATTTTCCTGAAATTCCATTTGGAAATAGGGATGACGCGAATGTGATGGCGAGTCAAGCGTTACAACAGTGGGCAGAACGGTATTATGCCAAGCTGGTGGAAGAGAAACAGGCAGAGGAAGAGCCATCCATGTTGGATCAATTATTAGACAAGGTGGGAGAGTATGTGGATCAGAAAATAGAGAATCTGCCAGTAGAGGAGCAGGAAGCGGCTGAGATGCGATTGATGGAAACGGCAGATGCGCTGGTGGATACCATAGATAAAGCCTATACGGTCACGGAAAAGGCTTGTGATTCTATCATTGATTCCTTGGATGAGTTGGAAAAATGGATTGATAAGTGGTAATTGGTTGCTTGTTGTCTGTTGTTAGTTGTTAGGCCCAAGCAACTAAGATTAAATCAGCGTTTCCCTAGCGGTAATATTATGTAAATGTGTAAATCAATAGTGCACAGGTTCATACGAGGTTCGTCAAATAGCCTTGCATCGATTTTATTTTTTATAAAAAAGAGGAGATTGGGGCGCTTCTAAATTTTGTGCGCCCCTTCCATTACTCCTCACTACGCACTTTTTCAGTGAAGGCGGATGAATGACCAACTATTAAATAAGGTGTTGCTTTTCCAAAAAAGTAAGGTGTGAAACTGTTTTCACACCTTATCACACCTTGTTTTCAAAAAATAACATGAAATGATGGCAAATCATGAGAAACATTTTCTTTAGAGGAAGTTATCAGAAAAACTGGAAAATTCAGAGAAAGTATGGTATCATCTATGCATATTAGTATGCGGGTGTAGTTCATCGGTAGAACGCCAGCTTCCCAAGCTGGACAGGAGGGTTCGACTCCCTTCATCCGCTCCAGAAGATAAGGGAACTGTGAAGAAAGGGCGATCCATTCTTCACAGTCTTTTTTTGTTCTAAAGGACGGCATTCCTTCCTGGAAAGAGGTATGATGAAGAAAACTTTGAAATTCTATTTACAATAATTACTTCAAGTAATATAATGGCATAAACAGCCAATTGATTGGCTGCAGGAAAGAAGTAGATAGAAATGAAAAAAATAACCATGGCTCTCGCAGCCGCAGGAATCGCATTGTCCTGCATTTCCATGGGCGTACAGGCCGCTGACGGCACTGCCGCCGGAGATCCGGGAAGAGACTGGCGCATTGCCCTTTATAACGCTGAAAAGAAAGGCCAGCCGGATCAGAACCAGGACATCCACCTCTCGGCCCAGCAGAAGGCAGATGTGGAATCCAATAAGGATGCTGTGCAGAAAGCCGATGTGAATGATGTGCACCAGCAGGGCAGAGATTGGAGAATTGCCCTGAAGAACGCTGGTAAATGATTTTTCTAGTATTTTAAAACCCTGACTGAGAAAATGCTGGACCTAGGTCCGGTATTTTTTCGCAGTTTATGCGGCTTGTTTCCCTTTTTTTAAAAGTGTATAATGGAACCGTAATAGGCGTAATAGGAAGGTATCCTGGTTTTTAATGAAAGGCCGGTATGATGATGTGTAGAATCAGGTGGATTGTGAAATCACTGAGCTTACCCGTTATGATAGCCGGCCTTTTGCTGACCCTGGGCCTGGACTGCTTTCTTTATATCAGTCACCAGCAGAAGGAAGGGGAAGTCTATACGCCCTATGCCATCCATCGACTGGAGGGCATAGACGGCATGGTGAAATGGTGGGATGTGGTAACCAAGATTATGGCTTCCAAGCTGGAGGCTGACCCGGCAGACTACATGGCCCATCCACAGGAACCGGCCATGGTGATGGCCATGAATCCCATGATCCGGAGCATCCAAATTCTGCCGGAAAAGGGAGAACCGGTGGTGTTTACGGCGGAAGATACGAGAAAGATGGATTTTCCCCGCTTCCTGGAAGGTTCCTTGAAGAAGGCTGCGGACACGTCGCGCATGGAACACCGGCTGGTGCTGGTGGACTCTCTGGACCTGGGACTTCCCTATAAAATGATGGCCTTTCTGCGCCCTGTGTACCGTCATGACGAGAATGGCAACGAATCCTTCTGGGGCTATATTATACTGGCCGTAGAGCAGCGCCGGGTCATGAGCACTGCCAATATTTCCAATCTGGGCGCCCAGAAGCTGGACTTCAGCCTCTATCACCGCTATGGCTGGGAAGATACTCCGCATCTGGTGAAGGAGCGGGGCATGACGGAACAGGGGAATCCCCATGCGGAAAGAATCATTGCCGGAGATCTGTGGTCCATTGTGCTGCGGCCCCAGGGAGGCCACATTAACTGGCTGCTTCTCTTCTTCGCCACCATTTCAGGCTTTTCCCTGACCACCCTCATTGCCTTCCTTCTTAGAAAAAATGGGACGCTGAAGAAGGTGAACGTTGACCTGAAGCGGAGCGGCGGCAGGGATCCTTTGACTGGCGTGTTTAACCGCAAAGGCGGCGACGAGGCGGTGGCGGACTATATGAAGGCCCATGCCGGCCAGAAAGCGATGGTGCTGGCTCTGGATATCGATAACTTCAAGCTGGTGAACGATGTGTACGGACACAGCGTAGGCGACGAAGCCCTGAAAACGCTGGTTCGGGATATGAGGGAAACCTTCGGCGAAGAATCCATCATCACCCGAAATGGCGGCGATGAATTCATTCTTTTCCGCCCCTACGAGGACTTCAGCTCCATTACCAGAGCCATGGATGATTTTACCCAGACTCCCCATACCTTCATGGCCGGGAAGAGGGAAGTGAAATTTTATGCCTCCCTGGGCTGCGCTGCCTATCCGGAACAGGGCGATTCCTACGGTAATCTCTGCATTCGCGCCGACTATGCCCTTTACGGCGCCAAGCTCAATGGCAAGGCCGGCTGGCGCCAGTTTGACAGCTCCATTACGGTTACTGACAAACGGTCCCAGTTCAGCTTCAACCTTACCGATGTGGCCGACCATCTCCCCGGCGGTATTCTGGTGATGAAGGCCACGAAAAAAGGAGAAATCCTCTTTGCCAACAAGGTGATGGTGGACCTTCTGGAATGTGACGACTACGAAGACTTCACGAAATACACCGGCGGCACCTTCTTCTCTGTGGTCCATCCCGATGACAGAGATCCCATGAAAAAAGAATTCCACCGCCAGCTCGCCAGGACGGATAATCCGGAACACATTGACTTCCTTTTCTTCCGCATGGTGACGAAAAAAGGCCATATCATCGAAGTGGATGATGCGGCCAGAAAGTTCAGGAATCCTTTCTATGGAGACCTCTACTATGTATACCTTTACGCCAGACAGGACCGGCTGAAAATCACGGGGAAAAAATAGGGGGCTCCTAAGCGGTTGATGGGGCTGTGAAGAAATACATGAATGACACAGATACGACTCCGCCCGTCATTTCGACGGCGGGAGCGGAGATACTTTACTCCTCCAATGATAAAATGATGCCCCGGGCCCGTCATTTCGACCGAAGCGGAGGGGAGTGGAGAAATCTCACGCCCCATGGTACAGGGAGCATAGCGGCAGGAGTTCTCTCGGCTCAGAGTCTCGAGAGCCCGGATCTTTCCCCCATACCGGCAGGTTCCTCCGCTCGAGATGACCAATGGGCCTGCATCTTGCCATCAGAAAACCGTTATGGAAAAAGGGCTGTGAAGAAATGATTTGCATGTCTTCACGGTCTTTTTTGGTGGGAGAAATTCCATGGGGCTGCGAAATGATGGCACACCACAGAAGTTTCCTGCCCATCCCGTCACATCCATGCCTTTGGGGCATAAATTTATGTAAAAACAAGGTATTGGATAGGAAGAAGGCCTTTTCCTATAATAAGGAGAAAGGGTAAAAGTACTACTCTGGAATAAAAGGGTTGTGAATTGAAACAGGAGGTTTACTATGTGGAAAAAAGCAGTCATGGGAATGGCAGTGGCAGCAGCGGCCCTGACAATGAGTGCCTGCGGCGGCGCCTCTCAGGGAAGCAGCTCATCAGGAGAAGCAGTGCCCCAGGGAAAGTCCATTGTGGTGTACTATTCCGCCAGCGGCCATACGAAGCAGGCGGCGGAAACCATTGCCAAAGAGACAGGCAGTGATCTTTATGCCATTACGCCAAAGGTGCCTTATACGGAAGCAGACCTGGATTACAATAACAGCAGCAGCCGGGTGTCCATGGAACATAAAGACAGCTCCATCCGTCCGGAATATACAGGCGATGCAGCCAACTGGGACGATTACCGGGTGGTGTACCTGGGATATCCCATCTGGTGGGGCGAGGCGCCGGCCATTGTGTATACTTTCACGGAACATCACAGCTTTGAAGGCAAAACAGTGATTCCCTTTGCCACCTCCTACAGCAGTCCCCTGGGAGACAGCGGGGAAAACCTGGCCCGGGCTGCCAAAACAGGCACCTGGCTTCCCGGCGAATGCTTCACTGGCGGCGGGAAAACCGATGATGTGCTCAGGTGGATTCATTCGTTGAAGAAATAAATAAGAAAGGACACATCCCATGAACAAGGAAGAAATCAGAAAAGCACTGGAAGGAAAAGGCGCCGTCATGGAAATAGGAAGCCCCAACGACGGGTATGCCCGCTTTTTCACCGGCAGAAGCTGGCTGGCCAGCCTGTCTGAAGACAAAGATATTCCCGTGTACAACGTGACCTTTGAAAACGGCGCCCACACCCACTGGCACATCCATCACGGTACCAGCCAGGTGCTGATTGTGGTATCGGGGAAGGGGTACCTGCAGTATGAAGGGCAGGCGCCCCGGGAACTTCATCCCGGAGACGTGGTGACCATCCCGCCGGAAGTCAAACACTGGCACGGCGCCGCTCCGGGATGCCATTTCCAGCACATTTCCCTTTCCAGAGAAGGAGAAGGGGTATCCAATGAATGGCTTGAGCCGGTGGACGAAAAAGGATTTGAGAAATTATGAAATGGAATAGGAAAAAGGTACTTTCTGCTTTCATTGCTGTCATCATGGTCATGGCCGGCATGGAAGTTTCTGCAGAAGCGACGAAAGGAGAACCTATGACAAAGAAAATCGTACAGACCGCAGGCAGGGACGTGCTGGGACAGACGGCTCCCGACTTTGCCCGCTACAATGATGACATTCTCTTCGGGGAAGTATGGAACAAGCAGGATGCACTGTCTGTGAAGCAGCGCTGCCTGATTACCGTCATATCCCTGGTGAGCCAGGGCATCACCGATTCTTCCCTGAAGTACCACATCCAGAATGCCAAAAACAATGGCGTCACCCTGGAAGAAATGGCGGACACCCTGACCCAGGTGGCCTTCTACGCCGGCTGGCCCAAAGCCTGGGCTGCTTTTCGACTGGTGAAGGAAGTCTATGGAGTACAATAAACCATGATTCTCGGGCGACGGGACAGGCGTCAAATCATGATTTGCAAAAAGGTGACAGTTTCTTGCTCCTTCATGGACTGCCATGATGATATAATAAAGGCGCCGGCGGAAAGCCGGCGCCTTATATAATGCAAAAAAGGGGGATAGGACAATGAAGAAAATGGATATGCTCCATGGCTCCATCGCAGACAAAACCTGGTCCTTTGCACTGCTGCTGGCTATGACAGGCATCTGCCAGCAGCTTTTTAATGCAGCGGACATCCTCATTATGGGCCGCTTTGTAGGAAAAAGCGCCATGGCCGCCGTGGGGAGCAATGGGCCTGTGGTGGGTATCATCGTGACCCTCTTCATCGGCATCTCCCTTGGCGCCAATGTGGTAATTTCCCAGCTTACCGGCCGAAAGGACCGGCAGGGCGTGACCAGGGTCGTACATACCGCCATCCTTTCTTCCCTCATGGGCGGCCTTATCATGATGGCCGTGGGGGAAATGGCCGCATCGCCCCTGATGGACCTTCTTTCCGTACCGGCGGAGGTGCGGCCCCTGTCCCTCCGCTACCTGCGCATCATGTTCCTGGCCCTGCCGGGCATACTGATGTACAACTTCACCTCCGCCATCTTCAGGAGCCAGGGAGATACCAGGACTCCCTTCCTGTGCCTTTTCTTTTCCGGCATGGTGAAGGTGGCATCCAGCCTGTTCTTCGTCCTGGGCATGGGCATGGATGCAGACGGCGCAGCGGCCTCCACCGTGTGCTCCACCCTTCTGAGCAGTTTCATGCTCCTTGCCCTTCTGTCCCATACCTCCCTCTCTGTCCACCTGTCCCTGAAGGAAGCGGCTTTCGACTGGTCCATGCTGAAGAAAATCCTTTCCGTAGGCATGCCTGCCGGCGTTCAGGGCGCTGTTTTCAGCCTTTCCAACATTGTCATCCAGTCTGCCATCAACAGCCTGGGCACAGAAGTGATGGCCGCCTCGGCGGCAGCCTTCAATCTGGAAATCATTGCCTACTACGTGATCAATGCCTTCGGCCAGGCCTGCACCACCTTCACCGGCCAGAACTACGGCGCCGGGCTCTTCTCCCGCTGCCGGAAAATCTTTCGCATCACCTTCCTTCAGGGCTTTTGTGCCATGGCGGCGGTGTGCGGCCTTATCCTTTTCCTGGGCAGGCCCCTCCTTTCCATTTTCAGCACCGACAGGGGTGTCATTGACTTGGGTTATATCCGGCTGGCCTATATTCTGGGCGCCGAAGTGCTGGACCTTGTCATCGAAATGGTATCCGGCTTCCTCCGGGGCTTTGGGAAATCCCTGGGGCCTGCTATCATGGTGACCATCATCATCTGCGGCTCCCGCATTCTCTATGTGGCCACCTTCTTCCAGTGGAGCCCCACCTTCCATACCCTCATGGCCGTCTACCCCTTAAGCTGGCTGCTCACGGACCTGGGCATGGGAGCTGTCCTTTTCTACTACAGGAAACTCTACATGGCAGAAGACAGGGAAATATAGAGCCCCGCCCTTTTCCTGCCTGTGCTCCCGGGGTATAATACATAAAAAAAGGAGGATGCTGCTATGGAAATGGAACATCGACCTATGCGAAGGAAAGACAGACTGGTGACAGAGGAAGGGGAGATACGCCGCATTCTGGATGCCTGCGGCATCGTGCACCTGGGACTTTATGACGAAGGACGGATTTACGTGGTGCCGGTGAATTATTCCTATACCTATGAGGGAGGGAAACTGACACTCTTCTTCCACGGCGCCACGGCCGGACTGAAAAGGGAACTCATAGAAAAGGACGGCCGCGCCGGTTTTGAAATGGATACGGGAGAAAAGGTCATTCCCCATGACACAAATCCCGCCCTTTATACCAATGCCTACATGAGCATCATCGGCAGCGGCCGGATTTCCATCATCAAAGGAAAGGAAGAAAAGAAAGAAATCCTCACATCCTTCATGAAGCAGATTTCAGGAAAAGACTGGACCATCACCGATGGTATGCTGAAGGGCTGCGAAGTGTACCGCCTGGAGGCCGACGAATTCCAGGCCAAGCGGAACTGCCCCGGGAAAAGACAGTGATGGGAGAATAGAGCAAAGAAAAAGAGGACGCCCTTCAAAGGGCGCTCTTTTTTATGGGGCCTTCCATTCTTTTTGCGCTCTCGATTTCCATTTATTTTTTTCAAGATTTCCCGGGCCTTAAGTGGTATAATAAAAATGTGTGAGTATGTGTAAAAGCGATTCACCTATATAGATTTCTTAACATTTCCCGTGATTCATCACCAAGGAGGCAGATGGAGTGGAAACGAAACGTGATTTTATTTGGAAAATGGGCGGCCAGCAGGGGCAGGGCGTAGAGTCCTGCGGCGAAATCCTGGGCCGTGTGCTGGCACAGGAAGGATATTCCCTTTTCAGCCAGCGCCTTTTTGCATCCCGTATTAAAGGCGGTCATACAACCATTGCCCTTCGCATTGCCACGAAGGAAGTGGCTACCATCGGCGAACATGTAGACTGCCTGGTAGCACTGGACCAGGAGACCATTGATCTCCACGGCAAAGAAGTGCCGGAAGGGGGCGTCATCATTGCCGACGATGCATTCCATCCGAAGTTTGAAGCCCACAGCGGCCGTATCATGCTGGCCCTTCCTATTACGGAGCTGGCCAAGAAATACGGCAGCCTGCAGATGAAGAACATTGCAGCCCTGGGCATGAGCGCCGGCGTTCTGGGATTCCCGGAAAGCCCCTTCTATGGATTCATTGCAGACCGCTTTGCCAAGAAGGGCGAAGACATCATTACAAAGAACAAGGAAATCTTCAAGGAAGGCTATGACACCGCCATTGCTGCCATGCACGGCGTAGAGCTGGGCAAACTGGCTACGCCGCCGAAGAAGGACCAGCTTTACCTTTTGGGCAACGAAGCAGCCGCTCTGGGCGCCATTTCCGCCGGCTCCCGTTTCATGGCTTCCTATCCTATTACCCCCGCTTCTGAAATCATGGAATACATGATCAAAGTGGTTCATAAGATTCACGGCACCGTGGTGCAGACGGAAGACGAACTGTCCTCCTGCATGATGGCCATGGGCGCCGGCTATGCAGGGGTGCGCGCCTTCACCGCCACCTCCGGCCCCGGGCTCTCCCTGATGGCCGAATCCATTTCCATGGCTGCCATGGCGGAAATCCCGGTAGTCATCATCGACGTCATGCGCGCAGGCCCCTCCACCGGCATGGCCACCAAGGTAGAACAGAGCGACATCCGCTATGCCATTGCCTCCGGCCACGGCGATGCGGAAAAAATCGTGCTGGCTGCTTCCTCCATTGAAGACTGCTACTACATTACCCAGGAAGCTTTCAACCTGGCTGAAGAATTCCAGACCCCTGTCATCGTCCTCTCGGACCTGCAGTTCGGCATGTGCAAACAGTCCGTACCGGCCTTCGACATGAACCGCGTAGGCATTCACCGCGGCAAACTCCTCACCGAAGGACTGCCGGAACTGGATACAAAGAAGAAAGCCTACTTCCACCGCTTTGAAGACAGCGAAGACGGCATTTCCCCGAGAACCATCCCCGGCGTGAAGAACGGCATGTTCCTTTCCACCGGTCTCGAACACAACGTATTCGGCAAGCCCGCTGAAGGACAGGCCGACCGCGTCATGGAAATGGAAAAACGGCACAGGAAATTCAAAGCCGTCCCCTCTGCCATCAAACCATTCTATGTGACCCATGAAGACACAGACACCGACCTTCTCCTCGTAGGCGTCACCTCCACCAATGGCGCCCTGGAAGAAGCGGTAGAAGAACTGGAAGCGGAAGGAAAGAAAGTCAACCACCTCCAGCTCCGTCTCCTCTCCCCGTTCCCCACCGAAGCCCTCCGTCCCTACATGGAAGGCGCAAAGAAAGTTCTCATCGTAGAAGAAGACATGACAGCCCAGCTCAGAGAGCTCTTCGCCATCCACTTCGACTGCCATGACAAAATGCTGTCCCTCCTTCAGTACGACGGCACACCCTTTACCACTTCTACCATTGTGAACAAAGCCAAGGAGGTTTTCTGATTATGGCTTCACCGAGAGACTATAAAAATACTATCGTACCAAACTGGTGCCCCGGCTGCGGCGACTACGGCATCCAGAACGCAATTTCCGCCGTCTGCGCCAAAAAAGGCTGGGCCAATGAAGACATCACCCTGATTTCCGGCATCGGCTGCTCCTCCCGTATCGGCGGCTACCAGTACTGCTACGGCGCCCACACCACCCACGGCAGGGCCCTTCCCTTCGCCCAGGGCATCAAATGCGCCAACAAAGACACCCACCTCATCGTATGCTCCGGCGACGGCGACTCCTACGCCATCGGCCTCGGCCATGCCATGCATGCCATGAAGAGAAATATGGATATTACCTATCTGGTCTTCGACAACCAGGTCTACGGACTCACCAAAGGCCAGACATCCCCCGCTTCCTCCAAAGGCTTCGTCACCAAGACCACGCCGGATGGAAACCCCCTGACCCCGCTGGCCGTTCCCGCCATGGCCATCGCCGCCGGCGCCACCTTCGTAGCCCAGGCCTATGCCATCGACGGCAAAAACCTGGTGGACATCATCGAAAAAGCAGTGGACCACAGAGGATTCTCCTACGTGAACATCTTCACCCCCTGCGTCACCTTCAACCATATGAACACCGTCCAGTGGTACAACGAACATTTGAAAAAGATTTCCGACGTCCGTGAAACCTACGACCCCTCCAGCAAAGCCGAAGCCTTCCACCTCCTGGCGGAAACCGACAGCCTTGTCACCGGCGTCATCTACGAAGAAAAAGAGGGCATTCCCTTCGGAGACATCGTCCCCTCCAAAGATGTACGGCTCATCGACCACGTAGAAAAGCCCTCCGAAGCGCTCTTCGAAGACCTCTGCAAAGAATTCAGATAACCTCCGAAGCCGCCCTCCGGGGCCCGGCTTTCCGGAGCCATTTCAAAAAGGAGCAGGACTATTATGGCATCTGATCGAATGATGGAATATTACTACTCCATGGGGCAGGACTGCCTCCATATGGGGGACATGGACGAGGCAGTCACATACTTCAGGAAAGCAGCAAACATGGGCGCCAGAGAAGCGGCCTATGAAATCTACGTCCTGGGCGGCCAATGGGAAAAAGGCAGCACCGTGGACAAAGACGAAACAAAAGCAGAGAACTGCTACAAAATCAGCGTAGAATACGGCATCGAAGACGCAGGGCTGGCCCTGGGCAAACTCTACCTCCGCGGCATCAACGGCAACAAGCCCAACCCCCGGAAAGCCAGAAGAATGCTGGAACACTGCTCCGACGCAGGCAGCGCCGAAGCGGCCTCCCTTCTGGGCAAAATCTACGACGAAGGCATTATGGGCAAAGTGAACCAGGACAAAGCCTTCCGCTACTACCTCCTGGCCGCCGAAAGAGGTGATACCGGTGCCATGCTTATGACCGGTATGTTTTACGCCGCCGGCACCAGCACCCAGAAAGACCTCACCGCCGCCGAAATGTGGATCCGCAAAGGAAGAGAAGAAGGAGACTCTGACGGCGACATGACCCTCAGAGGCTTCCTCTCCGTGGCCTGCGGAGAATACATCACCGGCGCCGCCGGCAGCGTGGACCCCGCCAAAGCCTGGCACATGGCAGAAGAGGCAGAAGCTCTGGGCGATAAAGAAGCCTTCCTCCGCCTGGGCCTTGCCTTCACCAAGAGCGGCACCAAAGACCACGCCGTCAAAGCCTTCGAATGCTACAAACGGGCCGCCAGAAATCGGATCCCCGCCGCCTGGTCCGCCCTGGGCCTCTGCTACGAAGCAGGCCTGGGCGTGGAAGAAGACATCGGAGAAGCGGTGAAACTCTACCAAAAAGCCGCCGAAAAAGGCGATCCCTTCGCCATGGCCCACTACGGCTACGCCCTGGCCAACGGAGAAGGCGTGGATAAAGACGAAAAAAACGCCATGAACTGGCTCATCAAAGCAGCCATGAAAGGCGACATAGGCGCCATCCACATTCTCAAAGAAGACTACAACTACGAACTCCGATAAACAGGAACAAAAAAAGACCGGCCAGGGCCGGTCTTTTTTTGTATGTCTTTATTCAGGTTAATAACAGTAAGCAGCTCCCCTCATGGCCATCCCGAGGGGAGGG
>ENA-OOXJ01000695-OOXJ01000695.1-human-gut-metagenome-genome-assembly--contig:-NODE-695-length-26303-cov-12.098560_pt1 | contig 26303 bp, 21 predicted proteins | sample MGYA00241587_ERZ501343 | MGnify/ENA primary metagenome ERZ501343 (study PRJEB25962, sample SAMEA2042918) | human gut metagenome | biome: human gut; feature: human-associated habitat; material: faeces... | reverse complement strand
GGTGCTTAATCCGTTAATGGTCATTCTCGTTGCCATAGCCTTATCAATTAAAATTCAACAATCAGTAATCTGTTCTCCAAACATTGGTCGGGGTCGGATGCCTTCTTCTGCGTCACCCATAAATGGTGTGCGCCATACCCAAAGGCGAAAAGGACATTGAAAAGTTCCTTTCGGGCGAACACCTCCATTACACCCCTTACATCCTGCTCGTCCTTTGCCAGCACAAGCGTGTTCAACAGTTCAAGGAACATTTTGGGCAGTTCCTCGTGCCATCCGAAAACCATATTTTCTATTTTCACTTCCATATCTGTATTTATTAGGTTGTTATACAATCATGCGGCTTCCATCCGCTGCCGTATCTGCTCGACATTGTCCTCCACCAATTTGATGATGCGGTCGTGGTATTTGGTGTTGGAGTTGCATACGCCTCTGCATTGTACCACCTTCATCTGTGACAATGACACTTCTACCGTTTCAATCCGCTTTCCGTTGATGGTGGCGGAAAGTATAAGGGAATCCTTCTTTGTATGGTATCTTCCCACGCAATGGTGCATCGCCCTGCCCTCCAAAATCATATCTTTGACACTCTCAATCACTTTGACGCAGATTACACCGTCTGAAAAGGACAATCCGAAAAATCTCCCTTTGCTAAGCAGGTAGCAATGTTCTTTTGAAAGGAATTTTGGAGTGTTGCCGTTCATTTCCTTTTCCAATTCCCTTTCAACCACCTTTCTGCACGCCTTGTCATGCTCGCGGGATAGGTTTTGAGGGCATACATATTTCATGTTTCTGACATCCTTTCCCAAATACTTCAGCGCATCAATGTAGTCACACCATGTCACGGCGTCATGTACCTTATATCCGTTTCTATTGCAAATACGGATAGACTGCCAATAATCTTCCACATTCTCTTTGGGATGCTCCATGAAATGCCGCAAAAGTTTGGTCTGCCCTGTCTTTAGCAGGGTTTCCATTCTGTTGTCTGTCAATAGCGTATGGAAGAAATTCAGAGGTGACTGACCGTAAAAGGACTTTTTGAATCCCCTTTTTCTCAGTTCATGGGTAGCGGACATGAACGGACAGACAGTCCCCGAATGGACAAGATTGAAGATGTGGTTTTCTTTCCTCAATTCCAACGGAGTATAGAACAGCCACAAGTCATAATATAAAGTGCCCATCGTTTGCCGCAACCTTGTGAAAGTTACATGTTCCCCGTTGGGGGCAATCCACCTTTGCATAACTTCCGCCCATTCATATTCTGCGGGTTTGCCGACTCTCAACGAGCATTTTACCATGACAGACCTTACGACTTGGTAATCTTTGCAGGCTGTTATCACCGTGAAATATCCACAATCATTGAAAATCCTTTTCCTGCCCTCGTGTATCGTCAGCCTTGTGCCGCAGTGCGGACATTTCTCATGCTTGCGCTTCGTGTCCGACTTCCATTGATGACCGCATTTGGTGCAGGTTACAATCTTCTTGGCGGATTTATGCCCGACATGATTGATACTGTGCTCCAATCCCCATTGTATCTGCTTGCTTGTAAGGGGTTGCAGGTTCTTGCTCGCTTCTACGATATTGCGTTGGAATTTATTCTTAGGTTTCATAATCAAAAGTCAAATAATGAAGGTTGTACTTGGGTTTCTTTTTTCGCTGTCTGCTTGTTCCGGCTCTGCAACTTGCGCAGTTCTTCGGCTTGGTATTGGCGGATGGCTTGCTGCCGTGCTTCCGCCTTTTCCTCGTCAGTCAGTTCCATGTCGTGGCATACCATCACTTGGCATTGCAGGGGCTTGCCGACTTCGATGTCGTCCTCGTCAAAATAGTGTACCGCTTGGGATATGACCTCACCCCCTGTCATGCCGATGGCGTTGCCTCCGTCACATTGGCTTTTCGCCCAATGCAATAGATAGGTTACACACTCGTCAATGTTCTTGTTCGGTTTGCTGTAACTTGCCGCAAACAGCTTGTCCTCGGCTGCACGTTGTTCCAAATAGGCTTGGATTGTACGCTTGAAATAGTCTGTTGTCTTGTTCATATCGTCAGATTTTAGATGTTGTCATTCGTGTAAAGAATGTCGCAGTCCTCCACTTCGGCTGGAAGTCCGAAAAGGGGATAACGTGAGAAATAGGGCTGTGCGTTGCCTTCTTCGTCCGTAAGGGGTGAGACAATCTGCACGTTCCACTTGCTCTGCCACTCGTCAATCATGCGGATTTCCTCGTCCGTCAGTCCCGTCATGTCACCGTTGATGATGTACCCCAAACTCCATGTGGGTATCTTTTCCGTTGTCTTGTTCATAAGGTTCTCTTTTGATGGGTTGTCAAATGGTTTCTTTCAAAATCTCTCTCCAATAGATTGGCTCTACCTCGCTTAAAAGGAAGTCAATGAAGTCCCTTCTTGCATCCTTGCACAACTCCTTGTACAGTTCTCGGAAAGTGCTGAAATTGCCGTTAATGTACGTTTCCACCATATACTCAAAGATGTTGTCCACCTCGTAAAACCTGCATTGCTGCGCTGCCGTCTTGCTGTTTCTTTTCGCCATATCCTTATGAATTAAAGGGTTAACAACCAAATGAATGTCCAAATAATTGTCACTATTGAAAGTAGTGCGGTGAGGATGCCGAACATGAAGTTCAACACGCCCAATAGGATTTCCCCTGCGATGCCTACCGCCAAACCTCCTGCGCAAAGGGTAATGCCCCATGCCGCTCTCGCTACTGCGGACAATACTTTCCGCAAAGCCTTTCCGATGTCGTTCAATGTCATTCTCATATCTTCCAATTTTTAAGTTGTTGTTACTTGTCTTGCTCGGATGGGGAGGTCGGGTCGAGTCCTTTTTCTTTTCGCCTCTCCGTATGTCCGATGTTTCCTTGTGACGTCTTCCGACCGCGCATCGGTCGTTTTCGTTTCTGGGGCCATGCAAAGGTTAGGGAGTAGATTCTGCAAATTTTTTCGACAGAATACTACCTGAGCCTGCGAAGTGTGGAGATTGTGGCTAAAAAATTTGCTGAACCTAATCCCGTCTTTACCTTTGCCCCTGCAACGAAAATGGCCACTGATGCCGTCTGGAATGGCGGCGTGGGAATATCGACATACTTGCTGGAGAGGCGGGAAGGAAAAGGGGAAGCATAGAGGATGGCGCAACGCGCCACGGGGAAGTTCAATGGGCGGCGCAACGGACAAGGGGAAAGCCCCGCTTTCCTGCCGCCGTGACAGAAGTCCTGCAACCGTCATTGTCATGCGTGCATGGCTTGCGGTTGCAAGTTTTCTGCCGACGGCACATGTATTCAAACGGTCTTGTCTGCCATGCCCGGTTTGGCAAAAGCATGGCAAGACGGTTTGAGGACAGGGAAGACATGACAGCCGGAAATAGTCGCAGGTGCAGATTCACGCTTGCCGTGCCCTGCATCCGGCGGCATTTCGGCTGCCAAAAGAAGACGAGAAAAAGAAAATGGATAAAACGGACTTGTCCGTTCTGCACAAGCATATAAAAGAAGTGCCCACGACGATGGCGGTGTCACTTGTGACATTGTGGTCGTCGTGGGCTTTTCTTTGCTTGTGCCGTTTCTGAAATGGGCTTACGCACATCAAGCCGGAAGCCGTTTTCAGAACGAGGTAACGGCAATATCCCTAAAAAATAGGTAATGATTTGGTGCTATGGGATAAAAAATGTATCTTTGCAAATACGAAAGAGTTGTTTGAATCTATGAGGTAAACCGCAGCAAGTCAGAGCGTTCTGAATGTCGCTAAATCGTTACCTAAAATCTCACACTCTTCAATTCCATTCTGTGTATCAATCAGATACAGCTTTTTTAATTATCCTGACAAAGATAGGCAAATAATTCTTACATTTGCCCCAAATAGATTAAAATGGTCTGGAAAAGAGTATTGGCAGTTTTTCTTTCAGCGCTTATGGTGTGTGGCGGTGCGGCTGCACAGAACGGGCGTCAGGACGGTGCAGATTCACGCCGGAGGCTTGAACGGGTGAAGGAACTGTTTGACAACGATATGTTTGGAGCAGCGAGGGATGAGATAGCCGGTATCCTGGGTGAGGGAAAGGTGTCTGCCTCTGAGGAACTGGAACTGGCGACGTACGCGATTGTCTGCAATATCAGGCTCGGCAGTCCCAATATCGATGCCCTGATGGACGAATACGTAGAAAACTACAGGTATGCGCCGGAATACATGTCCGTGAGGCTTATGTATGCCGGTTATTACTTTGACAGGAAAGAATATTCCAGATCGCTGGAGATACTCGAGTCGGTGGACTATGCCCTGCTCTCCAGAACGGACAAGGACCAGTATCTGTTCCAACGCTCGTTCTGCCAGCTCAGGGTGGGCCGGATCGATGATGCACGTCAGGGATTTGACCATCTACTTTCCGGCAGGCACACCAAGTATACGGTCTCGTCTACGTATTACCGTGGGTATATCGCCTATGTGGACAAGGATTTCCCCAAGGCAGTCAAGCTGCTGTCCTCTATCCGTGATGACGGTCACTACGGTGCCTACTGCGGATACTATATTCTGGAGTCCAAGCTGATGATGGAGGATTACGGCTATGTGGTGGAGAACGGTGCCGCCGTATCGGCCATGATGGGTGAAGACATGAAGCCAAAAGTGGCGCGGATCGTGTCCCAGGCATACTACCGCCAGGGCAGTCCTGAAGAGGCACGGAAATGGTTTGACGATTATTATGCCTCTGGAGCGGATATCTCCCGCAAGGACAATTATTATCTCGGTATCATATCCTATACCCTCGGCTCCTATTACGAAGCGGTGGATGCTTTCAAAAAGGTCCTGACTGTGGATGATTCCCTCTCGCAGAGCGCCTGCATGCACATAGCCAACGCATACATAGAACTGAAAAACAAGCATGAGGCAATAGTCTATTACAAGAAGGCCTCGGACATGCATTTCGACGGAAGCATACGCGAGGAGTCATTTTTCAATTATGCCAAGCTATCCTTTGACGTGAATGCAGACATCACGGCATTCGAGGACTATCTCCAGGCATATCCTCAGACTTCCCGTTCTGATGAGATATATTCCTATATAGCGACGTCCTGTCTTTTGGCAAAGGAGTACCGCTCGGCGATCACGGCCCTGAATAAGATCCGCAGGCTTACCCCGCAGATGGACATGAATCTGCAGAAGGCAGCTTTCCTAAGGGGAAAGGAATTGTTTGACAGGGGTTCTTACGGTGGTGCGGTGACAGATTTCAATATCGCGCTGAAGCATTCGTCATACAACCTGTCTCTGGGGCTGCTGACCCGTTTCTGGCTCGCCGAGTCATACTATCGGTCCGGGAATCTGGAGGAGGCGGTACGTCTTAACGACTATCTGTACCAGAGCCAGACGTTCCGTACGTTCAAGGAGTACCCGCTCATGCTTTTCAGCCAGGGGTACAACTATTTTTCCAGAGAGGATTACATGAAGGCGGTGGAGTGGTTCTACCGTTTTCTGGAGATCCACGGTACTGACATGGATCTGATAATAGAGTCCAAACTCAGGATCGGGGACTCTTTCTTCATGATGAAAGAATACAGCAAGGCCGCTTCGGTGTACGGGGAGGTCGCTATGGTCGACTATCAGAATGAATCGGTGGTGTATGCGGCTTATCAGTGCGCGTTGGCTTACGGCCTTCTGTCGGAACTTGACAAGAAGACCGGCATTCTGGAGAGTGTGTTGGACAGAGGGGCAGGTACGTCTGTCTACCCTGCAGCTGTCTATGAACTGGGCAGGACCTACGTACAGACCGGCCTTTCGGACAAGGCGGACCGGACCTTCAGATATCTGCTCGAGGATGTGGGCGATCCTGTATACAGGATAAAGGCGATGCTGGAACTCGGGATGCTGTATTCCAATGCCGGGAAATATGACGAGGCTCTGACGATGCTTACCAGGATAGTGGAGGAGACCCCTCTGTCTGAGGATACGGAGAATGCACTGGCTGTTATCGAGAGCATATATACGACGCTCAACAGGCCGGAAGAGTATTTCGCATATCTGGACAGAGTCGGGCTTTCGGCTTCCAAGACGGCGGACGAGAAAGAACTGATGCTGTTCAATGCGGCCGAGCAGATATATCTCTCGGGCAATTATACTGCGGCCGAGCGATCACTGCGCTCTTTTATCTCGCAGTATCCGGACGCGCAGAAGACACCACAGGCCTATTTCTATCTGGGCGAGACACTTTCCGCACTGGACCGCAAGGAGGAGGCAGCCGGTGCATATGCCCAGGTGATGGACAAAGGCGAAGGTTCGTCAGTGGAGATAGCTACACTTCACTATGCAAGGATATGCTTCGACCTGGAGCAGTACGGCAGGGCGGCCAAGGCATACGAGGACCTGTACGATATGGCCAGGCTGGAGAACAACCGTTATGAGGCCCTTACCGGAATCATGAAGTCCTATTACATGGACGGGAAATACCGTTCAGCCATAGATGCGGCCACCAAAGTGCTGGCATCTTCAGGAGTGCGGGATGAGGACAGGACGCAGGCGCAGTATATTACTGCAAAATCCTCGCTTTCTCTCGGCCTCAGGGACGAGGCGCTGCCTCTGCTGCGTACTCTGTCGGCAAGTCCGTTTACCTCCCAGGGAGCGGAAGCGGCGTTCCTGCTGATTCAGGATTCCTATGATGCCGGTAATTTCGAGGATGTGGAAAACCAGGTCTATGCCTTTTCTGATACGCAGACCAACCAGCTTTACTGGCTGGCCAAGAGTTTTATCGTCCTCGGGGATTCGTTTGCCGAGAGGCAGGAGTGGGCTCAGGCAAGGGCCACTTTCCAGAGTATAGTTGACGGATATGAACCTCAGGGTCCGAAGGACGATGTGCTGGAGCAGGTGGGAATGCGTTTGGACAGACTTGATAAAATGAGTGAATTACAATGAAGATGCGCAGGACAATAACAGCAGTGTCGGTGCTGGCACTCGCGGCGGTGATGACCGGCCATGCCCAGAACGGCATCAATTCCACGGTGGAGGTGGAGCGTGACTATCAGGGCAGTGTTGCCAGGGCAGTCAAGTCCAGGCTGTATGCTCCGGTGGATGACTCGCTGCTGAATTTCAAGCTGAATTTTGATTATACGACGTTTTACAGCCCTTATAAGGATCTCTACGAGTTTTCTCCGATCATGACCGTAGGTCCTGCTTCCGAGGGCAGGGTCGTATATCCCTGGCTCTATGCCAGACTGGCGGCGGCGTTTCCTCTGGCCCCGTCTGCAGACCTGTATGTCATGCCTCGTCTCGGGGAGAAATTCTCGTTCGGGATGTATTTCAACCATGATTCTTTCTGGGGACGTGTCCCTCAGGTCAGCTTCCTGCGGGGAAATTCCATTTACAACGGACAGAAGATATCCGGTGGGAGAATGAAGAACAGGGCGGGGGCCGATTTCGGTTTCCGCTGGGGAAAAGGTGAGTTGAGGCTGGGGGCATCATATTCCGGAAGCATGTATGCCCTTGCGCCTGCAGAAGGGACTTATCCTGGAAGTAAGTTCAATGTCTACGACCATCTGAAGGCGACACTTACGGTCCGCTCTACAAACCCTGACCCCAATGCGTTTTACTATGACGTGAATTTCGGTTACAGGTATTTCAATAACCGGATGAATATAATGGACCAGCTTGTGGATGCGGATGTGTCGCTCGGAGCCACCATCAAGAGCGAGCACAAGGTGTATTTGAGACTCGGCGGTTCGTTTTCCGACTATGGCGTGTGGAGGATATCGCCCATGTACAGGTGGGAGAGGGACCGCTGGAGGATAAATGCGGGAGTGACATTCTCATCAGCGTACGGAAGCAATATGAACGACGGGATGTCAGGTGGCAGCCGTTTTCTCGCATATCCCGATGCTTCGGTGAGTTTCGAGGCCGCCCGCAATGCACTTTGGCTCTATCTCAAGGTTTATGGCGACAATGAACTGAATACCCTCTATGATCTTTTTGCTGTCAATCCCTGGATGGACAATACCGGTACGCCTCATCTGTCATCCACGCCGATAGCGGCAGAACTCGGTCTGAAAGGGCAGGTCAGGGACCGTTTTTCCTACAGTCTCGGCGCCAACTATTCGTATGTCAGCAACATGCTTTCTTTCATGTCGCAACAGCAGGGCCAGTATCTGTACCAGATTCTGGCCGGAGGAGAGTCGCATGTATTTACGGCATCCGGTGTGCTGAGGTGGAAGTCATTGGATTTCTTTGCGCTTGCGGAAGTCAATTACCGTGGGTTCTCCAACCCTGATGCGGCTCTTATGATGCCTGCATTCGATGTCAATGCTGTTCTGGAGTATAATCTGAGGCAACGGCTTTTCATCAGGGCGGACTGCTATTTCCGTACGTCTGCCACAGGAAAGGGGATGGGCACTGATGATTCCTATCCTGTAACCTACAGGGTGCCGGCCTTTGTCGATGTAGGGCTGCGCATATCCTATGCGTTCAATACCAGGGTGATGGCTTTTATAGAAGGCAACAATCTGGCAAATAGCAGGATACAATATTTCTTAGGATATGTGGACCCCGGTATAAACATTGGCGCGGGCATTTGTCTGAAGTTGTAATATTTTTTAGTATCTTTGTCCGTTATATAATTTAGAACCACGATGACAGATAAAGAAATGATTGAAGCGGAAAGAGAATATTCTGCGGACAGTATTCAAGTACTGGAGGGACTGGAGGCAGTCCGGAAGCGTCCTTCGATGTATATCGGGGACATAGGGCCCAGAGGTCTGCACCATCTGGTCTATGAGGTGGTGGACAACTCCATCGACGAGGCTCTGGCAGGGTTCTGCAGGAATATAGAAGTAACTATTCTGCCTGACAATTCAATCCGCGTCAAGGATGACGGACGCGGTATCCCCACTGGAATTCATGAGAAAGAAGGACGTTCGGCCCTTGAGGTCGTGCTGACAGTCCTGCATGCAGGCGGCAAGTTCAGCAAGGACAGTTACAAGGTGTCCGGCGGTCTGCACGGCGTGGGCGTATCCTGCGTCAATGCCCTGTCTTCGTATCTCAAGGCCGAGGTACACCGGGAGGGCAGGATTTTCGTGCAGGAGTACAGCAAAGGTGTGCCCCTTTATCCTGTAAAGGTTACCGGTGAATGCAGTGATACAGGAACCATCATCACATTTACCCCCGACAGCGAGATTTTCCGGATGACAACCGTATATGACGCATCCGTGCTCGCTACCAGACTCAGGGAACTTTCCTATCTCAACAAGGGTATCCACCTGTCCCTCATAGACGAACGTGTTCCTGAGGATGAAAGCGGGGTGGAGCGTATGGATGAAGAGGAGAAGGAACCCGTGCGTCAGGAGTTCTATTCGGAGCACGGTCTCGTGGAGTTTGTGCAGTATCTGGACGGAACACGTGAGAAACTGACAGAGAAACCCATATCCCTGGAGACCGACAGGACCGGCATCCCTATCGAGATTGCAATGCAGTACAATACCGGTTTTTCCGAGAATATCCATTCCTATGTCAACAATATCAATACCATAGAAGGAGGAACGCACCTTACCGGCTTCCGCCGTGGCCTGACTTCCACCCTGAAGGCTTATGCGGAGAAGAACGGTTTCCTGTCCAAGCTCAAGTTCGACCTGGATGCATCCGATTTCAGGGAGGGACTGACAGCCGTCATTTCCGTGAAGGTGGCCGAACCTCAGTTCGAGGGGCAGACAAAGACAAAGTTAGGTAACAGTGAGGTGGATGCGGCTGTCTCCCAGGCTACTAAAGCGGCATTGGAAACATACCTGGAGGAAAATCCCAAGGATGCCAGGAATATTATCGACAAGGTCATTCTTGCGGCTACTGCCCGTCACGCGGCACGTAAGGCCCGTGAACTGGTACAGCGCAAGACCGTCATGTCAGGAGCCGGACTTCCCGGCAAGCTGGCGGACTGCTCCAACAGGGATCCCGAGAAGTGCGAGCTTTTCCTCGTCGAGGGAGACTCTGCGGGCGGAACGGCCAAAACCGGACGGGACCGTACCTATCAGGCTATCCTGCCTCTCCGCGGCAAGATTCTGAACGTCGAGAAAGCCATGGAGCATAAGGTCCTGGAGAGCGAGACCATACGCAATATCTATACGGCCCTCGGCGTGACGATAGGAACAGAGGACGATTCAAAGGCGGCGAATCTCGACAAGCTGCGCTATCACAAGGTGATCATCATGACCGATGCCGATGTCGACGGGGCACACATCGCAACACTTATCCTGACGTTTTTCTTCCGCTACATGCCTGACATGATAAAGAACGGATACGTGTATATCGCCGCCCCTCCCCTCTACAAGGTAAAGAGCAAAAAGGGCAAGGAGGAGAGATACTGCTGGACCGAGGATGAGCGTCTTGCCGCTATCGCAGAGATAGGCAAGGGCAATGAGGGCAGCATATATGTCCAGCGCTACAAAGGTCTGGGAGAGATGAACGCCGAGCAGCTCAAGGAGACCACCATGGACCCTGCAACCAGACTGCTGCGCCAGGTGACCATAGACAATGCAGCTGAGGCAGACCGCATTTTCTCAATGCTCATGGGAGATGAGGTTCCTCCACGCCGCGAGTTTATTGAGATGAATGCAAAATACGCTAAAATTGACGCATAAATCATTTTAAATTACCAGATTATGGATATTTTCGAGAGAATAAACAAAGACGAGGGAGGTCCTTTAGGACAGTACCGCGCAAGAGGCCACGGATATTTCACTTTCCCCAAACTCGAGGGCGAGATCGCTCCGAGGATGAGGTTCAACGGGCATGAGGTTCTCTGCTGGAGTCTCAACAACTATCTCGGGCTGGCAAACCATCCGGAGATACGTAAAGTGGATGCCGAGGCCGCAGCCCGCTGGGGACTGGCCTATCCCATGGGCTCGAGGATGATGTCGGGCCAAACATCACTGCATGAAAGACTCGAGAGGGAACTGGCTGAGTTCGAGCAGAAGGAGGATGCCTTCCTGTTCAACTTCGGCTATCAGGGAATAGTCTCCACTATCGACGCCCTTCTTACCCGTCACGATGTCATCGTATATGATTCCGAGGCCCATGCCTGCCTTATCGACGGCTGCCGTCTGCATATGGGAAAGAGGATGGTCTATCCGCACAATGATATCGAGAAATGCGAGAGGACAATCCAGCGTGCCCTCAAGGTATGCGAGGAGACCGGCGGCGGAGTGCTGCTTATCACTGAAGGTGTGTACGGCATGACAGGCGCCCTCGGTATACTGGACCAGATAGTGGCTCTCAAGAAAAAATATAATTTCCGCATCCTTATCGACGATGCCCACGGCTTCGGTGTCATGGGCCCTCACGGCCGCGGTACATCCGAACATTTCGGGGTGATGGACGGTATAGACCTGTATATCGGTGCGTATGCCAAATCGATGGCCATCATCGGAGGCTTTGTCGCCGGTCCCAAGTCCATAATCAATTACCTCCGTTACAATCTCCGTTCGCAGATCTATGCGAAGTCCCTGCCCATGCCTATCGTGGAGGGCTGTCTCAAGAGGCTGGAGATCATACGCGGCCCTGAAGGAGACCGTCTGCGCGAGAAGCTGTGGACAGTGACCCGTGCCCTTCAGAACGGTTTCAGGGAGAGAGGTTTCGACATCGGACTCGCCCAGGCCTGCGTTACACCTGTGTTCATACATGGTACGGTGCCTCAGGCTACCAACATGCTCGTGGACCTCAGGGAGAACTACAACCTCTTCTGCTCCGTAGTCGTATATCCTGTGGTGCCCAAGGGCGTAATCATGTTCAGGATCATTCCTACGGCGGCCCATTCGCTGGAGGATGTCGAATATACCCTTAACGCATTCTCGGAGGCCAAGAAGAAACTTGACGCCGGACTTTACGACGGGGACAACATTCAGGACAAGGCAATAGACTAAGTCCTGCAGTCGGTCTCAGTGTACCGGCAGTACAAATCTGGAGAAGCTCCCCGCCCCGTGCCGGGAGCTTCCTCTATTACCTGACAAAAAAAGACCAGATGGAACAGAATACATTTTTAAAGGATCCCAAGATATATATCGCTCTGCTGGTGACGCTGGCGATTACGGTGGCGCTCTTTCCGGAGGAGGGGAAGTTCAAGTACAATTATCAGGCGGGACGTCCCTGGGTATATGAGACGCTTCTCTCCCCGATAGACTTCCCGATACTGAAAACGGAGCAGGAGCTTCTTGCCGAGAAAGAGGAAAAGGCATCCGAAGTCATACCCTACTTCGAGTATGACAATACCGTGGCCAATGTCCAGATCCAGAGATTGAGGTCACTCCTTGGCAGGGACAGTGTCGACAACCGCATGGTGACGCTCATCATCGAGTCCCTGTACAAAATGTATTCTGTCGGCATCCTTCCCGTCATGGATGAGACGCCTGTCGGAGGTACCATTGTAATCCAGAAAGACAAACGGGCACAGGAGGTGCCGGTATCGGAAGTCTATACCGTCAAGAAGGCGCAGGGTTACCTCAGACATGATATCTCCATCAGTTTTCCCCAGACTGACCCCGACTCCGTGTTTGCGGATTACGGCATATCTGAATATATAGTGCCGAACCTCAAATATGACCAGGGCCTGACAGACCTGTTCCACAAGGAGGCCGTGGATTATATTTCACCTACCAAGGGAATGGTCTATGCAGGGCAGCTGATAGTCTCGGAAGGGGAGATTGTCACCACCGAGATAGAGCAGCTGCTGGATTCCTTCAAAAAGGAATATGAGATAGCCTATGGCTATACCGAATCGAATATAGGACTCGGTATAGGGCACTTCATCCTGTGCCTGGTGATAGTGGCGTCTCTATTCGGGGTGGTGTATTTTACAAACAAGGATATAATCAGAAGGCGCAAGTCCTTTTACTTTGTCCTCACGCTCTATGTCCTGCTGTTCGTGCTTACGGTGATTATCCATAACATCAATGTGGATTTTCTGTACCTGATTCCATATGCGGTATTTTCAATCTACCTGGCCATCTTCTTCAAGCGGAGATATGTGTTCCCGATCTATACGGTGCTGCTGCTGCCCTTGCTTTTCCAGACGGGAAGCGGTGTCGAGCTGTATATGATGAATCTCACAGGAGGAATCATCGCGATAGTGACCTTCAAGTATTTCAACAGCGGATGGGTGCAGTTCCTCAATTCACTGTTCGTGTTTATAGGCATGTCCTTTGTGTATCTCGGCTTCCTGCTTTCAGGGGACGGAACGCTGAGCCTCTTCGATATCCGCGAAGTGTTCAGAATCGCAGTCAACTCCCTGCTGGTAGTGGCGGCATATCCCATTGCCTTTATTTTCGAGAGAGCCTTCTCGCTGGTTTCACATTTCCGCCTGATGGATCTGTCGGATACCAACAACAAGCTGCTCCGCGAACTGGCCCAGAAAGCTCCCGGTACATTCCAGCATTCGCTTCAGGTCTCAAACCTTGCATCCGAGGCTGCCCGCGAGATAGGGGCTGACATGATTCTTACAAGGGTGGGGGCTCTGTACCACGATATCGGTAAAATGAACAACCCGCAATGCTTCGTAGAGAATACCCCTGCCGGTTTTGATTATCATAAGGGACTTTCTCCTATCGAAAGTGCGCAGCAGATTATCCGCCATGTTGATGACGGAGTGGAGATCGCCCGCAGGCACAAGCTTCCGGAGGTGGTGATAGATTTTATCCGGACCCATCACGCGAAGACGGTTACGTTCTATTTCTATGCCCAGTACTGCAATGCCGGTGGGGATCCCGAGAACCGGGAACCGTTCATGTATCACGGTGAACTTCCTACGACAAAGGAGCAGGTCATAGTGCTTATGGCCGATGCAGTGGAGGCGGCATCGCGTTCGCTCAAGGACTACACGCCGGAGAGTATATCGAATCTGGTAGAGTCCATTATCAGCAAGCGCCTGTCTGACTCACAGCTCGTGGAGGCTGATATCTCCATCAAGGAGATTGAGATAGTCAAGAGGATGTTCAAGGAGCGTCTGGAACAGGTATATCATGAAAGAATTGCATATCCTACATTGAAAAAATCCTGAACGGGAACAATTTTTGTATATCTTTGCAGACTCAAATGGGGATGTTTTGGTTTTGACAGCACAAGACATCGGACTGTAAGCATACCGGGGCAGGTGACCCACCCCGTTATCAAGGTTACAAAGCCATAACTGGCAACAACAACTATGCACTCGCTGCGTAAGTAAACCAGGTTTACTACCTTAATCGCGGTCGCCAAGGGCGATAGCGACGAGTATCCCGCCGGACTTTCCGCCTGCTATGTCCGGCATACGGGGTATCATTCAAGCGGGATGCGGTCGCTGACTCCCTTAAGGCGGCTCAAGTTTCAGGGGATAAGGATTCAGTGGCGTGTCTGTCCGCAGCTGCTTCACGAAAAACAATGGCGGAATAAGTATGTAGAAAGCACTCGGGTGCTGTGTTTGGACGGCGGTTCGAGTCCGCCCATCTCCACAAAAAAAGGTCGCGCATGCGGCCTTTTTTTGTGGAGATGGGCGGACTTATGTCCGCAACCTGATTCTGACTTTTGGGGTCAGTCATCTATGGTGAAGAGGATTCCTATCTGGAAGAGCATGGTGTTGAGGTAGCGGGGAACCTGCATCTTCATATAGTTTTTCTGCATGTCGGTGAGACTGTAGTAGTAGCGGCATTCGGCGAGAACGGTAAGCAGGTCGTTTATCTCGTACTGGAGACCTGCTCCGATCATGGCACCTGCTTCGAAGCGGTTGTCCCGAGTGGAGTTGAATCCGTATTTCTCGTCGAAGTAGTAGAGTCCTGTCAGGTCGGATATATACTCGGCCATGGAAACGTAATAATCGTATCCGAAAGATGTCTGTGCTGCGCCCTTACGGTTGGATGCAAGCCATCCTCCTGCGTAGAATCCGGCGTTGAAGAAGCCTCTGAGGTCGTCACCTCCGAATGAGAAATGGGCGAATACAGGGACGGAAAGGTAGTGGTTGGTCATGTCTTCGTACAGGGGGGAGAAGAAGCCGGTACGCTGCATTCTGTAATTCTTCTGTATGTATGATACTTCGGCCTGAAGCGCGAACCAGTCCTCGAACTCATACTGCACAGGAGCACCGATTGAGAATCCTCCGCGCGGTTGGTATGTGCGGGTGTAGAAATATCCGTTTTCAGTGTATAGCCAGTTGTGGGTGTAGCCTGTCTGAATACCCACACGCCACTGTGCTGAGGCCGTCATGCAGCTGAGTGCGGTCATTGCCAGTATGGCTGATATAATCGTTTTTTTCATGATGTCAGAGATTGTAAGTTATTTTCCTGTATGAATGAATTCGATGGCTCTTTCAAGTTGGGGGTCATTTCCGGCAATCATTTTGTCAGTGTCGGTATCGACCTGGATATCCGGCTCTATGCCGATGCCTTCGTGAATCACTCCGTGTACGTCCATAGCCAGATTCTTGGTGGTGTAGACCATCATCCTGCTATTGTCGAAATATCCGCCGAGGAACTGGTCGAAGGCTGTATTGGAGGCTCCTATCGTGCCGATGCCGCCCCATGTCGTTTCACCTATTACGCATCCCTTGGGAAGTTCCTTGACCAGCAGTGTGGTGAATTCTGCCATGCTTATGGAGTTCATGTCCACAAGTGCCACTATCGGGACATCGAGTTCCCTCTTGTGGTCGGACGGTTCGATATATTCAGGAACCCAGGGGGTATAGTCATAACGTCCTATGCCGTTCTTGTCACGTGTGTAGCAGAACATTGTCCGTTCTGAAACAAGTTTGCCCATGAGCAGTGAAAAGTCGGAGAGGCTGCCGCCGATATTGCCTCTGAGGTCGATTATCACTCCCTTTACATCGGAATAGCTGTCCAGATAGTTGTGGTAGCTGTCTATCACTTTTGCGATAGGGTCATCCTCGACCTGGTAGTGCTGGGACATATGGAAGGCGGACATGTACAGGTATATGATGTCCTGATCTAAAATGCCTGTGGCCATAATGCAGCCGTTGCTCTGATCCATACCCTTGGTCAGGGAAGAGTATGTGCTGCCCTGCTCCTGGATGTCGAACCGGCCTTGGCCGTCCATCTGGTTTATCATCGGGGCAATGCATCCATAAATCATATTTGCCCTTTCAGTGTATCCCTGGCGCATGCGTACTCTGTCTTGCTGCGGTGTATAACTGTACACCGTATCGGACTCGGGAACACTCAGGCTGATGCTGAGGTGCCCGTCGACAAGGTCTTTTGTCAGCTCTCCGAACATTTTGGCGGCAAAGTCGTTGATGCCTTTATCTCCAAAGCCGTAGTCGGCCAGTTTCTCGAATTGGGGCATATACTCATCGTAAACCGCGTCCCAGTCCGTAGGGTCTATATCCCAGAATACATAGTTGTAGTTCATGCCTTCCCAGAACGATTCGAAAAGCTGTGGCCAGTTCGTAATGTAGGAGTCAGTTCTGGGGTTCTGCATCTGCGGCATTTCTTTCCGGCAGCCGGCGAGGACCATGACACATGCCGATGCAAGTAAAAAAGTTTTAAAGGATCTCATGTCTGTATGAAAATGAAATTAAGCTGCAAAAATAAAAAACATGGGGAAAATTAGATTATATTTGTGAAATGAATAAAAGAACCGCCATCTTTCCCGGATCTTTTGATCCGTTTACTTTAGGACACATGGATGTCCTGCAGTCAGCTCTGAAACTGTTCGACAGGATATACGTGGCTGTTGGATACAATCATTTGAAACAGGGTTTTCTTCCTCCCCAGACAAGAGTCCGCCTTATCGGGGACGCCGTACGTCCTCTTGTCGAGAAGGGTGCTGATATAGAAGTGCTTTCTTATACGGGGCTGACGGTCGACCTGTGCCGGGAAAAGGGCTCGGATTTTATAATCAGGGGGCTCAGGACTACGACTGATTTCGAGTTGGAGTCCGTCATAGCCCAGGCCAACAGGAAGATGCGTCCTGAGACAGTCACGGTGTTCATCCCTGCGTCCCATGCCTATTCGTTCATTTCCTCGACGGTAGTGCGGGATGTGATCATCAATGGCGGGGACGCGGCTCCGTTCCTTCCCTCCGGAATAGATATTAACGATTACATTCATAACAGAATATGAGAATCTTGAATAAAGTTGTTACGATAGCGGCGGCGTTTCTGCTCTCTGCCGCCGCATATACTGACGCTTCAGCCCAGACGGATACCCTTTCCACAGTATCGGACGAGGGTATGACGCAGGAGGATATCAATCTGGTGATGAGAGTCTTTGACGGGCAGCAGCCGTATGAGATAATAGGCAGGGCGGATGCATTCATACAGACAGGAAAAACCGATGAGGAGAGGGCTTCGCTTGCCTACTATATTTACAGGTATTACCGTGAGTCAAAGATCATGGGATATGATGAGATTGCGGTCTATATTGCGGATACTTATTTCATCAACGGTAAATACAGTCTTCAGGACGGGAATGCGCTTATGGAGATGAAGCTGTTTGCCGAGACCAACCGTCAGTCCCTGATAGGGATGCAGGCTCCGGAACTGACCCTCCAGGATCCTGCCGGCAGCAATGTGTCCGCGACGGAAAGGGGTGACCAGGACTATACCGTACTCTATTTCTATGATGATGAATGCGCATCGTGCATCCGTACCACTCCTGCTCTGATGCAGTATCTTATCCGCAGCACGTCGGGACTCAATTTCAAGGTATATATGATATTTACCCAGAGTGACAGGGAGAGGTGGATGACTTATATCCAGAAGGCGGTGCATCCTTTTACCGTACCCGGGAACGTGGAGATCATCCATCTCTGGGATCCGGATATGACATCGGACTTTGTCAACAAGTACGGAGTCATTTCCACCCCCAAGCTCTTTCTCCTGGACCGGAACGGTGTGATTATAGGCCGTGACCTTACGCCGATAGCACTATCCCAGGTGGTAGAGGTTCATGAGAACCAGCTCAATCCGACCGAAATGCTTTTCGAACAGATATTTTCCCCTATAGCCAATTCAGCAGATACTACATTGGTGACCAAGGAGATAGATACATTTTTCGAGGACTCTAAAGACAATCCGGAGTTTTTCCATGAACTTTTCTATACCCTGTACCAGTATCTGAAGAACAGCGGCAGCTATACCCTTCAGCAGGGTGCCGCTTATCTGGCAAACAAGTATATAGCAGGCATGCCGGAGATGTGGGAGACGGTTACTTTTACTGATAAGGGCGAAACCAAAGGCAGTGTGATAAGGGCAGATTTCTCTTCTCCGTCGGACTTTATCGACCAGACGGCACTCGCTGTGCTGATGTTCTATCGCAATCCGCTGGACAAGCCTGTCACGGATCTGGAACTCAGGACACCCAAGAACAAGAAGTTCCATATCTACGATGTGCATTCAAGGTTTACCGTACTCTATTTCTACAATACTGACTGTGCCCTTTGCCGTGGAGTGACAAAGGATCTGGCCAAGATGTATGCTGAATATGACCGTGCGGATATGGAGATTGTGGCCATATATACGGGAACGGACAATAAATGGAAAAATTATATAAAGGAGAACAATCCCGGGTGGATAAATCTTTGGGACCGGAAGCGTGAGTCGGGCATGTTCGACAAATTTGACCTGATCGATGTTCCGGCCATATATCTGCTGGATGAGAATAAAGTCACTCTGGCGAAGGATATCAATCCGGACGTGCTGAGTGTTCTTCTCGAGTATTATCTGGCGCCGGAAGAGGACGCCGCTTCTGGTATGGAGGATTGACGGATGCTGCTGGAGCTGCTGAAAGGATTTGTCGTGGGAATATGTGCTTCGGTGCCTTTGGGGCCGATAGGGGTGTTGTGTATACAGCGGACTCTGAGCAAGGGACGTAATTCCGGCTTTATAACCGGCCTCGGGGCGGCAGTCTCAGATACGGTTTTTGCAGCGGTATCCCTGTTAAGTATATCCTATGTGCAGAAACTCCTTTCAGATTACCGTTATCTGGTGATGATAGCAGGCGGGATAATAGTGGGCATATTCGGAGTCAGGCTTTTCATGACCAATCCTGTGAAGCAGATCCGCCGGGTAAAGTCAGGAAACCGCCATTACTGGCAGGACTTTTTTTCCACGGTGTTGATGACCATAACCAATCCGGGAGCCTTTTTCCTGATGCTCGGCCTTTTTGCCTTTATAGGGATAAGCCGTGTGGAAGCTGAACCGCTTGAGAGGATTGCAGTCACCCTTGCCGGAGTATTCGCCGGGGCCGCATTGTGGTGGCATATTCTGTCCACATGTATCAATCAGTTCCGGAACAAGTTGAGGCTGAGGCAGCTTATTATGATAAACCGGGTTGCCGGAGTGGTGATAATGGTGCTTGGCCTGATTTCCCTCTTCGAGGGTATTTACCGCTTTTTCATGGCTGCGTGAGAACAGCCTATGCAGTAGTAGTCGAAACCGGCAGCGGCAGGTTCTTCCGGATTGTATATGTTCCTTCCGTCAACGAATACCCGTCCGCGCATGACTTCCCTAAGCCGTCTCCAGTCAGGAATGCGGAATTGTTTCCACTCTGTGACAAGAGCTACCGCGTCAGCTCCTGCTGCGGCATCGTAGATGTCCGAGCAGTAAGTAACGCTGTCTCCGAAAATATTTTCTGCCGTATGCATGGCGGCAGGATCGAAGACCCTGACCTGTGCGCCGGCTTCCAGCAGCATTGATACCGTTACTATTGAAGGCGCCTCTCTCATGTCATCGGTGCAGGGCTTGAAAGCCAGCCCCCAAAGTGCGACGGTCCTGCCGGAGAGATTCCCTCCGAAGGCTTCTCTGAGTTTATGGAACACAACTTTTTTCTGTTCCATATTCACATTCTCTACGGCGCTTATGATCTGCATGCTGTATCCGTTGGTGAGGGCTGTGTTGATAAGGGCCTTTACGTCCTTTGGAAAACACGAGCCGCCGTACCCGCATCCCGGGTAAAGGAACTTTGAACCGATCCGGCTGTCCGATGCCATTCCGGTGCGCACTTTGCTGACGTCAGCACCGGTCAGCTCGCACAGGCGGGCCAGTTCGTTCATGAAACTGATGCGTGTGGCGAGCATGGCGTTGGATGCGTATTTTGTCATTTCGGCAGACAGTATGTCCATGAATATGACGCGGTAATTGTTGAGCAGAAATGGTCTGTAGAGTGATGAGATAAGGGCTTTGGCCCTGTCGTTCTCTATTCCGATGATGACCCTGTCCGGGGTCATGAAGTCTTTTATGGCTACGCCTTCCTTAAGGAATTCCGGATTGGATGCTATGTCAAAAGGTATGTCGGCCCCGCGCTTTTCAAGTTCTTCCATGACCACATCTCTCACCTTGAAGCATGTGCCGACGGGTACCGTGCTTTTCATTACCAGCAGGGTGTATCCTGAAATATGACGTCCGAATTCTGCGGCGACTTCCATCACGTGTGACACATCTGCCGAACCGTCCTCTTCAGGAGGTGTGCCGACAGCGATGAAGACTATTTCGACCTGGTCGATGCATCCGGCCAGGGACGTTGTGAAATGCAGCCTTCCGTCAGCCGCATTCTTGTCAACCAGATCCTTCAGGCCGTCCTCGTATATGGGCAGAATGCCCTTTTTCAGATTTTCTATTTTATGTACGTCCACGTCTACGCACCAGACATTCGCTCCCATCTCTGCGAAGCATGTTCCGGAAACGAGGCCGACGTATCCGCTGCCAACTACAGCTACATTCATAAATGGATATAAATTTTAAAAACTGTCAAAAGTAACAAAAATCCCATTACCACACAATAGGAGTCTGTCCTGAGGCTATGAGGAAATTGTTGGCCTTTGAGAAGTGGCGGCAGCCGAAGAAGGCTCCACGGGCGAGAGGGGAGGGGTGGGCTGCCTCCAGAATCAGATGTCTGCTGCTGTCTATAAGCGGCTTCTTGCTTCTTGCGTAATTGCCCCACAGCATGAACACGACGCATTCTTTTTTGTCAGAGATGGTCTTTATGACAGCATCAGTGAAAGTCTGCCAGCCTATACCGCTGTGGGAAGTAGGTGAGCCGGCCCTGACTGTGAGGACGGAGTTGAGAAGGAATACTCCTTGTCTTGCCCATCTTTCAAGATTGCCGCTTGCGGGTGGAACGGCCCCCGTATCGGCAGTGATTTCCTTGTAAATGTTCTGCAGTGACGGCGGCAGGGCCACTCCGTCTTGTACTGAGAAAGAGAGGCCGTGAGCCTGTCCTGGACCGTGGTACGGGTCCTGCCCTAAAATGACCACTTTGACATTGTCAAAAGGGGTGAGCCTGAATGCATTGAAAATAAGAGGTCCGGGAGGATATATTGTCTTCCCTTCGCGTTTTTCCTGATGCAGGAAAGCGGCGATCCGGGCGAAGTATTCCTTGTCGAACTCTTCCCGGAGCACCGCTTTCCATGATTCTTCTATCCTGACTTCCATTGTCCTCAGCTGAATATGTATTTGAGAACTTCAGAGATGTTGTCCACGTAAACGAAATTCAGGCCTTCAATGTATACAGGCTTGATGTCCTTGATATCCTTTTCGTTCTGTGCCGAGAGGATGATCGTGTGGATGCCGGCCCGTTTTGCGGCCAGGATTTTTTCCTTGATACCGCCTACAGGCAGAACCTTGCCTCGCAGGGTCATTTCGCCCGTCATTGCGATGCCGCTGCGGACCATCCTGCCGGACAGGGCGGAGGCCATGGCGCTTACCATTGTGATACCGGCCGAAGGACCGTCCTTGGGAATTGCCCCTTCCGGAACGTGGATGTGGATATCGTGCTTCATGATTTCGTCTGAGGCAAGTCCTATCAGGTCCGGATGGGCTTTGAGATACTGGAATGCTATGGTTGCAGACTCCTTCATCACATCCCCGAGGTTTCCAGTCGATGACAGGACTCCCTTGCCTTCGCTTACAGAGCACTCTATGAAGAGTATTTCACCTCCGTTTTCGGTCCATGCCAGTCCTGTGACAACTCCAGGAGCCTCATTGCCTTTCTGCAGGTCGTGGAAGTTGGTAGGCAGACCGAGAAATTCGGAGACAACGTCCTGTGTGACATTTACTTTTTCGGTCTCGCCTGTAGCGATCTTCCGGGCGGAGATACGAGCAATTTTTGCGATCTGGCGGTCCAGTCCCCTGACGCCTGATTCGCGGGTGTATTCGTCTATGATCTTTTCAACTGACCCTTTGAGGAAGCGTACCTGGCTTTTCTTCAGGCCATGTGCCTCAAGCTGCTTGGGAATGAGGTAGCCCTGGGCTATGCTGACCTTTTCCTCAGCCAGATATCCCGATACCGGTATCATTTCCATACGGTCCCTCAGAGCCGGATGTATGGTACTTATGTTGTTTGCGGTAGTGATGAACAGCACTTTCGAGAGATCGTAGTCGATGTCGAGGTAGTTGTCATGAAAAGCGTTGTTCTGCTCGGGGTCCAGTACCTCGAGCAGGGCGTATGAGGGGTCGCCCTTGTAGTCCTGGCTTACCTTGTCGATCTCATCGAGGACAATTACGGGATTGGAACTGCCGGCGCGGTTGATGCTCTGCAGTATGCGTCCCGGCATCGCTCCGATGTATGTCCTTCTGTGGCCCCTTATCTCCGATTCGTCATGCAGGCCGCCGAGTGAGATGCGCTGGTATTTGCGCCCCAGGGCCTTTGCTATGGATTTTCCAAGGGAAGTCTTGCCGACGCCCGGAGGACCGTACAGGCAGATAATGGGGGATTTCATGTCTCCCTTCAGTTTGAGCACGGCCAGGTATTCTATGATTCTTTCCTTTACGGTTTCCAGACCGAAATGGTCCTTGTCCAGAACTTTCTGGGCATGTTTGAGATCGAGGTTGTCCTTTGTCATCTCGTCCCAAGGCAGGTCCAGCATGAACTGGATGTACTGGTACTGGATATTATAGTCAGGGGAATTGGGATTGGAGCGTTCCAGCTTGCGGACTTCGCTTTCGAATGCCTTCGCAGCATACTCAGGCCATTTTTTATTCTTCGCTCTCTGCCTCAGTTCGTCGATGTCCTGGGCCTCGTCCATTCCGAGCTCCTCCTGGATGGTCCTCAGCTGGTTGTTGAGGTAGTACTCTCTCTGCTGCTGATCCATTTCGGTACGGACCTTGCGCTGGATGTCATCCTTCAGTTTGAGTATCTCTATCTGGCGGTTGAGCATTTCGACCAGTTTCATGGCCCTGATCTTGAGGTTGCCTTCCTCAAGGAGCTTGATCTTTTCCATTGGATCCTCCAGTTCGATGCTGGAAGCGATGAAGTTGATCAGGAATTCGTCTCCTTCCAGATTCTTTATCGCGAATGCGGCTTCCTGCGGCAGATGGGGAGAGAGTTTGATGATATGGAGTGCCAGGTCCTTGACGGATCCTGTCAGGGAACTCATCTCCTTGTCGTTCTTCTTGGGCATTGTGTCCTCCAGATATTTGATCCGGGCGAACATATACGGCTCCGACGCTGTCTGCTGAACCGGCTTCAGGCGTTTCAGTCCCTGCAGGATGGCTGTGATTGTGCCGTCCGGCATTTCTATGATCTTGATGATTCTGGCAAGAGTACCTATATTATATAGGTCTATGAGCGATGGATCCTCCACTGTAATGTCTCTCTGTGATATTGCGGCAAGGATTTTTCCTGACCCGTAGACGTCTCTGACCAGTTTCATGGATTTCTCCCTTCCGATGCTGATCGGTGTTACCGTCGAAGGGAACAGGACGGCGTTGCGGAGTGCCAGCACCGGAAGGGTGTCAGGCAGCTCGCTGTCGTTGAGTTTCTGCACGGCATCTATGTTGACTACCGGAAGGATGTTGACTTCCGCAGAGCCGGCGCTGAATAAATCTTCTATTTTCTTCTGTCTCATAATTTCTTTCTTAATGTGTCTGTCAGTAACGGACGTGTCATTTTGGCAGAATGCTGTACATGACCGGCAGCGTATTCTGCAAATGGGGATATTGTCAATGATTGTGCCAAGAAATATGAAAAAAAACTGCAATAATATTTTGTAAATGTCAAAAATAAGAATACTTTTGCAGTCTGAATTTTGCGCAACTGATTATTAGTAACATTAATATATTTAAGAGATGACAAAAGCTGACATTGTAAACGAGGTAGCAAAAGCTACAGGACTTGAAAAGCTCAACGTACAGAAAGTAGTAGAAGCTTTCATGGAGACAGTAAAGGATTCAGTTTCCAAGGATAACAGCGTTTATCTTCGCGGCTTCGGCAGTTTTACAGCTAAAAAGCGTGCTCAGAAGACAGCCCGCAATATTTCAAAGCAGAAGACAATTGTGATACCCGAGCACTATATTCCTGCATTCAAGCCTTCCAAGACTTTCCTGAATTTAGTAAAAACCAACATAAATAAATAATTTTTGCCATGCCCAGCGGAAAGAAAAGAAAAAGACATAAAATGGCTACGCACAAGCGTAAGAAACGCCTGCGCAAGAACAGACATAAGAAGAGATAGCGGCCATTCTCAGCTACTTGAATCTAAAGCGTTGATGAACCGCTTTAGATTTTTTTTTAGAATAAGATGGATAGAAACCTGATAATAGATGTAAGACTGAAGGAAACTGTAATTGCCCTTCTCGAGGACCACAGGCTTGTGGAACTCAACAAGGAGGATAACTCCGAGAGGGCATTTTCTTTGAGAGACGTTTACCTGGGAAAGGTAAAGAAACTCATTCCTACCTTGAATGCGGCTTTCGTGGACATTGGAGACAAGAAAGACGCTTTCGTCCATTATCTGGATCTCGGCCTCAATTTCAAAGCATTCGACTATTTTGTCAAGCAGATTAACTCCAACCGTGACTTCAAACAGTTCTACTCTTCCGTAGGTATCAACAATATACTGGAGAAGGAGGGGAAAATAGAAAACGTGCTCAAGCCGGGCCAGCCGATCATAGTGCAGATCGTGAAGGAGCCTATATCGACAAAAGGCTCACGGCTTACCGGCGAGATTTCCATTGCGGGGCGCAACATCGTGCTGCTGCCGTTCGGAGACAAGATCAGCGTGTCCCAGAAGATTTCCTCCAAGGAAGAGAAAAAGCGTCTGGAGCGCTTGCTCTACAGTATACTGCCGACAAACTACGGTGCAATCATCCGCACGGCGGCCGAGGGTAAGAATGCCGCGGTACTGGATGCCGAGCTCCGCCTTTTAGTAAGGAAATGGGAGGATTCGTGGGCCAAGATGGCGACCAGGAAGATGCCGCAGCTGCTCTTCAAGGAGAACAGTAAGACTACTACGATCCTGAGGGATCTGTTAAACGACACGTTTACGAACATATATGTAAACGATGAGACAGTGTACCACGAAGTGCGTGAATACACTTCCACAATTCTGCCCGACCATGAGAAAATCGTCAAGCTTTACAAGGGTCACGAGCCGATTCTGGACCATTTCGACGTCACCCGTCAGATAAAATCCTCATTCGGCAAGGTGGTTCCCATGAGGCAGGGTGCATATCTGGTCATAGAGCATACCGAGGCAATGCATGTTGTAGATGTCAACAGCGGCACAAGGGTAAAGACCGGAAAGGATCAGGAGCAGAATGCATTTGATGTCAATTGCGTAGCTGCGGAGGAGATAGCCCGCCAGCTGAAGCTCAGGGATATGGGCGGCATCATAATCGTGGATTTCATAGATATGGATCTCGGGGAGCACAAGAATGCGCTTCTTAAGAAGATGCAGGATCTGATGGCCGGAGACAGAGCCAAGCACAATATCCTGCCATTGACAAAATTCGGCCTGATGCAGATTACGCGCCAGAGAGTGCGTCCTGCAACCGAGATCGAAACGACAGAGACATGCCCGGCCTGTGGCGGTACAGGCAGGATATCGTCCAGCATCCTCATAGATGAGAATATCGAGAGGCAGCTGGCATACTATGTAAAGGAAAAAGGCGAGAAGACCTTTCACCTTACCGTCAATCCTCTTGTGGAGGCATACCTCACAAAGGGTATGTTCAACTCCATAGTCAAGAGGTGGAAGAAAAAGTACGGAGTCTCCATCTCCGTATCAGCTTCCGAGGATATGGCAATACTTGACTTTGTGTGGTCAAAAAAAGATGGAGAAAAATTCTCCTGATAATCAGCGACTTTACAAAAAGATTAAAAAATTTTTAAAAAAAAGTTGCAAAAAAATTTGGAGGATAAAAAAAGTCGCCATATCTTTGCACCCGCTTTCGAAAAGGAAACACCACGAAAGCAAAAACAAAGAAACTGAAGTTGATTGAAATATTGAAGAACAAGTACAAGCAAAGTACCAAGAAAAGAGTAGCGTTAATTTCTTTGAAATCAATGAGATTAAAGTGATTCAGGACAAGCTGAGCATTAAAAAATATATACAATGAAGAGTTTGATCCTGGCTCAGGATGAACGCTA
>ENA-OOXJ01000692-OOXJ01000692.1-human-gut-metagenome-genome-assembly--contig:-NODE-692-length-26365-cov-11.087267_pt1 | contig 26365 bp, 18 predicted proteins | sample MGYA00241587_ERZ501343 | MGnify/ENA primary metagenome ERZ501343 (study PRJEB25962, sample SAMEA2042918) | human gut metagenome | biome: human gut; feature: human-associated habitat; material: faeces... | reverse complement strand
CCTCGAAATACTTCTCTCGGCGCTTGTCGATCCGCACGGCGATGACATCCCCCGGCACGGCATTGGACATGAATACCACTTTCCCGTCAATACGGGCCACCGCCTTTCCCTCGGCACCGACGGACTCCACCGTCACGCCGCGGACTATTTCCTTTTCTTTCTTTCTGCTCATGGGCGCAAAAATAAAAAGAAGCCGAGAGCAATGCAAATGAACTTGTTCTATTTACATTGCAGTTTTAAGGATGAAGTCACAAATACGCATAAGCGGGATACTGAAAAATGCAGAATCCTCACATGGACCGCCTGAGACGCATCTCGTAGCAGGTTATGGCAGTCGCTATGGCCACATTGAGGGACTCTGCCCTGTCGGAAGTGTCCTCGGCCGCAGATGGTATATAGATCCTGCGGACGGATTCGTCAAGCAGGGCGGGAGACACTCCGTCACGCTCGCTGCCCATTATGACAAGTGCGCGGTCTGTCTTCAATGGCACTGTGCGGATGTCTTCTCCTCCTTCAAGGGCTGTGGAGTAGACCGGTATGCCTGCTGTACGGCAGTTCCGGGCAAGATGCACAAGGTCGCAGATAGTGGTTTTCTGGCGGAAGACGGAGCCCATCGTGGCCTGTATGGTCTTGGGATTGTACAGGTCCGCGCAGTCCGGCGACAGGTAGACATTCTCTATTCCGAACCAATCGGCCAGGCGCAGGATGGTGCCGACGTTCCCCGGGTCGCGGACAGAGTCCAGCCCGAGACACAGGCCGGAGGGCAATGCGGAGGCGCAGTCCGGAATTCCGTCTGTAGGGATACGCAGGACGGCAAGGGCAGGGGAGGGGGAGGAGAGAAGGCTCATGCGTCCCATGAGCTCTTCTCCGATGTCTGCGGTACGGTAGACCGCTTCAACGGGAAAACGCTTCTGAGTCAGGGCCTCCCCGACCATTTTCTCCCCTTCGACGACGAAAAGCCCGTGCTCCTGCCGGAACTTCTTCTGTCCGAGGGAGCGGATAAGCCGGATGTCGGCCTTGGAGGGTATACGGTCGGTCAGCATTGTCCCGCAGAACTTCCGTCAATATCCCAGGATCTTGAGCATCGACTTGTAGGTCTGCTCCTTGCTGAAGAGCTTGGTGGTATAGTCCCCGTCCGGGGTCTTGTCGATGATGATATGCTTGGGAGCGGGCTGGAGGCAGTGCTGGATGCCGCCATAGCCGGCTATTGACTCCTGGTAAGCTCCTGTATGGAAGAATCCTATATACAGCGGCTCGGTGTCATCGGAAGTGATTTTGGGAAGGAATATGGCATTGGCATGTTCCTCTGCGTTGTAGTAGTCCTGGCTGTCGCAGGTCAGGCCTCCGAGGAAAACCCTCTCGTACGGACGGTCCCATTTGTTGATAGGGAGGAGGATGAACTTCTGTTTGATGCCCCAGATGTCGGGGAGGGTAGTCATGAATGAGCTGTCTACCATATACCATTTCTCGCGGTCGTTCTGCTGCTTGACCCCGAGAACCGAGAATATTGTAGCACCGCTTTCACCCACGGTGTAGGAACCGAATTCCGTGAAAATATTGGGTTCTTCGACTCCGCGGGAATTGCAGATACTCTTGATCTGGGCCACTACCTCTTCTATCATGTATTCGTAGTCGTAGTCCATCCCAAGGGAATTCTTGATGGGAAGGCCGCCTCCGATATTAAGGGAGTCGAGATCCGGGCATACGGCTTTCAGATTGCAGTAGACGTTTACGCATTTTCCCAGCTCGTTCCAATAGTAGGCATTGTCCTTGATACCTGTGTTGATGAAGAAGTGCAGCATTTTGAGCTTGAACTTCTTGTTCTGGCTCAGCCTGTCCTGATAGAACGGTACTATGTCCTTATAGCGGATACCGAGTCGGGATGTGTAGAAATCAAACTTGGGTTCTTCCTCGGCTGCAATCCTGATGCCTATCATGCAGGGAACGTCTATCATTGCATCCAGCTGGTCGAGCTCAGGCATATTGTCCAGTACCGGGATGGTATTGTGCCATCCGCCGTTGATGAACTGCGCAATGTTCGATATGTATGACTCTTTCTTGTATCCGTTGCAGATGATATACAGATCCTTGTCAACTGTATGGCTGTCGTACAGCGACTCGATCAGGTTGAAATCGAAAGCGGAGGAAGTCTCGATATGTATATCGTTCTTCAGCGCCTCCTCGAGAACAAAGGAGAAATGAGAACTTTTGGTACAATAACAATAATGATAGTCCCCCTGATAATCAACCTTTGCCATTGCAACATTGAACATTCTCTTTGCCCTCTGTATCTGGGATGAGATCTTTGGCAGATACGATATCTTCAGCGGTGTCCCGTATTGCTCGATGATGTCCATCATGAGTATGTCATGAAAATAGAGAAGTCCGTCCTCTACCCTGAATTCATCCTGAGGGAACTCGAAAGACTGTTCAACCAAATCGATGTACTTGTTCTTCATTCTGCGTAATCCAATTAAGTTACTTTGTCGTTTTTACGGCAATCCGGCAGACCCGGATTTTTTGCCCGTGCAAATATATTCAAGTATTTTGATTTACACATAAAAATTATAATTTTGCAGAAACAAAAATCGATGCATCCGGGCAGATTACCAAATATTCGTCTCCTTATCCTATCCCTGCTGGCGATCTTCCTGCTGGGATCCTGCAGCACTACCAGAATACTGTCCGAAGACCAGACCCGTCTGAAAAGCAATGTGATCACTGTGACAAACCGCAAGCAGTACCCGGACTACAAGGACTCGCATCTCGACAACTACATACGTCAGAAGGCCAATACATATTTTATCAAGACCAGGAGGGGAGGGTGGAATCCTTTTCTGTATGTTGCCAACTGGACCAACGGGAAGGGGAAAGGCTGGGACAAGTTCGTGACAAAGCTCGGCCAGGCACCGGTGGTGTTCGATCCGAATCTGGTGGAAGACAGCCGAGAGAATATCGCGACGCATCTCAAATACGTAGGCTATTACGGCTCGGAGGTGCAGGCAAGTGTGGAAGTGCGGAAGCAGCAGACAATTGTGGACTACAATGTGACCCTCGGGAAACAGTATCCGATATGCAGGATATTTTACGAAGTGGATGATCCGGCTTTGGCGGAAGAGATATACAGGGACTCCGTCAATTCGCTTATAAAGATAGGTACACCCCTGTCCGAAGATCTTCTCGACAGGGAGTCCGAACGTTCGGCCGCATACCTGAGAGACTGCGGCTATTATGAATTTACAAAGAATTACTACTTCTTTGCAGCCGATACTGTATCAGTACCGGGGTCCGCATTGCTTAAAGTGGAAGTGCGCAACTATACCAGGAACGAGACTCCTGACGATGCACGCAGCCACAGACGTTTCTATTTCGGGAACGTGCAGATATATCCCGTATCGGACAATATCCGCTACCGTGCATCAGTGTCCAGGAAGATTCCCCAGATTTTAGATACTGTCCGATATGAAAACATTACCATACTGTATGACAGGAAACGCAAGATACGCCCTTCTGTCCTCTACAAGATGAACCGTATCGAACCGGGACAGACCTACAGCGAAAGCATTGTCAACAGTACATACCAGAGGATGTCCAACCTCAGGCTGTACAACAGTGTGAGCGTCGAGCTCACAAAAGCGGATACCAATGTGGTCGACTGTATGATACGCCTTCTTCCTGCCAAGGTCAACGGATACAAGATAAATCTCGAGGCTTCTACCAATTCAACAGGACTTATCGGTATTTCCCCGACGATATCATACAACAACCGCAATATCTTCAAGGGAGGGGAATGGCTTTCGCTTTCAGTCATGGGAAATTTCCAGTTCTCGGTGCGCGACGCTACCCGTGCCACCGAGTTCGGTGCTTCTGCCGGCCTGAGTTTCCCTACATTCGTGTTGCTGCCTGACCGCATGTTCAAGAACATCGTCCCGCGTACGGACATGGAACTGACATACAACTACCAGCGCCGTCCGGAATATACCCGCAACATGATAGGAGCCAATTTCGGTTGGAACTGGAGCAGCCAGTCCAACAAGTATTATTTCAAAGTGGTTCCCATTCAGATAAATATCGTCAATCTTCCCGTCTATAGCGATGCATTCCTGGCGTCTCTGACAAATCCGTTCGTGCGTGAGGCATACAAGAATCACTTTGAGCTTGGTCTCGGATTTGACGTGCAGTACAGCAGCGACCCGAGCATAAATCCGGCAGGTTCGTTTTTCAAGGCCGACTTTCAGTTTGACCTGGCCGGCAACCTGCTGTCAGCATTCAACAGTATGATGCCTGTCGACTCGACCGGCTTCCGTACTATCTGGAATTCGCCTTACTCCCAGTTCGTAAGGGCAGAACTGTCACTTGCGTACACATGGAAATTCGGCAAGGAGAACAGACAGGCCCTTGCGGTAAGGGCCTTGGGAGGGGCCGGTTATGCCTACGGCAATTCCATGAAGATGCCTTTCGAGCGTCTTTTCTGGGCAGGTGGTGCCAACAGCCTCAGAGGATGGACCGCCAGGGGAGTAGGTCCTGGAACCTCCCCGATGGACACTACCTTTTCGATCCCCAACCAGACCGGAGATATGAGACTGGAAGCCAATATCGAGTACAGGTTCCCTCTTTTTTCCATATTCAGGGGTGCTGTCTTCGCAGACTGGGGCAACGTATGGAATATAGACCGTACGGGACGGAATCACCAGTCCATGGAAGGCAGCCAGGAAGACCAGAGTGCTGAGGAACTATCCTATTTTTCTCTGAAAAACATGTTCAGGACCTCTGCTCTGAGCTGGGGCGTAGGCATAAGGATGGACCTTAATTTCGTAGTTGTGAGATTCGATTTGGGCATCAAGCTCTATGATCCTTCGGTACAGCAGTGGCAGCATGTCAGCTCGTGGTTCAGAAGGGGCGGATATGCCTTCCAGTTCGGTATCGGATATCCATTCTGATAACAGGGCAGGATTCAGATGACCCCGTTTACGGCTTCCCTGATTGCAATGAGCTGCCTGAGCAATGGCTCCACTTTAGAAAGCTGAAGCATGTTGGCTCCGTCTGAAAGGGCAGAGGAAGGGTCGGGGTGCGTTTCCATGAAAATGGCATCGGCTCCGGCGGCAATTCCTGCACGTGCGATGACCGAAATCATTTCCGGATGTCCTCCGGTGACTCCTGAAGCCTGATTCGGAGCCTGTAACGAATGTGTTATATCGAGAATGACGGGATAACCTAAGCCTCGCATGACAGTAATTCCACGGAAGTCGACTATAAGGTCTCCGTAACCGAATTGTGTTCCACGCTCAGTAAGAGCTATTTTCGTATTTCCGGCATGAACGGCCTTTTCTGCAGCGAACCGCATGGCGGCAGGGGAGAGGAACTGCCCTTTCTTTATGTTGATCCACCTGCCGGTACGGGCGGCGGCCTCTATCAGGTCTGTCTGGCGGCATAGAAAGGCCGGTATCTGAAGCATGTCGATGCCGTACGATGCTGCTTTACCCGCTTCTTCGGGAAGGTGTATATCGGTGACAACGGGGATTCCCATATCCTCGCGTATACCGGCGAGAATCTCGAGTCCGCGTTCGTCTCCTATACCGGTGAACGAGTCATATCTGGAACGGTTTGCCTTGCGGTATGAGGCCTTGAATATAAACGGAATGCCGTACCTGCAGGTTATTTCCTTCAGTTCGGATGCTATTGAACGTGTAATTTCCTTGCCTTCGATAACGCAGGGGCCTGCTATAAGTGTAAATCCGGATGTACTGAAAGTAATATCATTCATAGTTTTATTTCTTGTATTTTGGCCACATACGTTCCAATCTGGAACGAATCTCGTTTTCCTTGGGATTGTTGCCCGGATTATAGAATACCGTGCCGCTCAGTCCGTCCGGCAGGAATTCCTGGTCAGTAAAATTCCCTGCGAAATCATGCGCGTACTTGTAATCCTTTGAGTACCCGAGGTCCTTCATAAGTTTGGTAGGGGCGTTGCGCAGATGCAGCGGGACAGGGCTGTTGTCACCGTTTTCCACCAGAGCCAAAGCCGTGTCTACGGCCATATATGCCGAATTGCTCTTGGCGCAAGTTGCCAGATAGATAGCGCATTCAGACAGGACAATGCGGGCTTCCGGCATTCCGATCCTGTGCACGGCATCGTACGTTGACTGTGCCAGCAGCAGGGCATTGGGATTTGCCAGCCCGATATCCTCAGCGGCAAGTATGACCATCCTACGCGCAATGAAAAGCGGATCCTCCCCGCCGGCGAGCATTCTTGCCATCCAGTACACGGCTCCGTTGGGATCGGAACCGCGCATGCTCTTGATAAAGGCCGAAATGATGTCATAGTGCATTTCTCCGCCCTTGTCGTATATGGCGATATTCTCCTGCAGACGGTCTGCCACAACGGCATCATCTATCGATATCGGGGCATCCGGCGGGAATGAGTTGATGACTATTTCCAGAATGTTGAGCAGTTTGCGTGCGTCACCACCGGAAAATCTGAATAACGCGCTTTTCTCACGTATCTCTATTTTCCTGTTTTTCAAGTATATGTCCTTTGTAAGCGCCCTTTCCTGCAGAATATCCAGATCTGCGGCATCAAGCGGTTTCAGAACAAATACCTGGCATCTGGACAGCAGTGGGGTAATCACCTCAAATGAAGGATTTTCAGTAGTTGCTCCGATAAGGGTGACGGTGCCGGTTTCCACGGCTCCGAGCAGGGCATCCTGCTGGGATTTCGAGAAGCGGTGAATCTCATCGATGAACAGTATCGGTGAACCTTTGGCAAAGATAGAGCTGTCTTTTGCCCTCGAAAAGACATCGCGCAGATCCTTGACACCGGAACTGATGGCCGACAGTGTATAGAAGTCGCGGTGCAGTTCCTTAGAGACAATGTGGGCCAGAGTTGTCTTGCCGACACCGGGAGGCCCCCAGAGGATGAAGGAGGATATGTTCCCGGACTCGATCATTTTGCGCAGTACGGCACCTTGTCCGACAAGATGCTGCTGGCCGACGAAATCGGTCAGGGAATTCGGACGCATGCGTTCCGGCAACGGTATCGTTGGAGCGGATTGAAGAGGGGCTGCCTGTGCGAAGATCGAAGAATCGGACATGAAGAGGTACCCGGCTAAATCCTATTTAACATAATATAAATTGTATTAGAACAGCTGTCTTTCTATAGACTGCAGCAGCCTGAGCTGCGCACGGGTCCTTACAAGATTGTGTTCAGGATACTTTATCTTGTAATAATGGTCGCCGTCTATGTAGTCCATCAGGAAACGCAGCACTTGCTCATACGTAATGTATCTGGCCGAAAACGGCAGATAATCGCGCTCTACAGGTGTAAGGAATGTACCGGCTTCTGACAGATATCCGCGCAGGAATGCATCGTACATCTCCCGGCTCATGGATACCCGGTCAAGGTCCGTATCATCCTCGGCGCCTGTGTTGGTATAGGAACGGATCGAGTCACCGAAGTCGTACAGGCACGGTGCCTTGAGCACGGTATCAAGGTCGAGCACACACAGTACGTTACCGTCCCTGTCAAACAGCATATTGGCTATCTTGGTATCATTGTGCGTGACTCTCAACGGTATTCTGCCGGTCTCGACAAGGTTGTAGAAACCAAGCATATCCTGCCTTCTGGATTCGATTTCGTCTATCAGGTCCTTGACTGATGCCGCCCTGTTTTCGGGATCCCTGGCCAGAGTGTCATCCCACTGCCGGTACCGGAAACTGATATTGTGGAATCCCGGCAGCGTATCTGTCAGAGGCTGGTCGAAATCTGAAAGCATGGCCTGGAACCTGCCGATGCCACGGCCTCCCTTTTCTGCCAGCAATGGTGTGTCAGCTTTATCGTAACTTATTGAATCATCGACAAATAGAGTCACACACCAGAACTCTTCACCGTGTCTGTAATAGAGATTGCCGTCTTTTGCAGGTACGACTGTCAATGATTCTCTCATCGGATCCCCTCCTGCAGCTGCTATCTTCTTCTTAAGATGCTCTGTAATGGCCTGGATATTGTTCATCATCCCGGGAATATCCTTGAAAATGTTGGTGTTCTTGCGTTGGAGGATGTATTTTACCGGGCTGTCCGAAAGCCTGATGATATATGTGTCATTGATGAATCCGTCTCCGAGATTGTCCACCTGGAGGGGTGTTCCCTCCAGCCGGAAATTGCGGGCGATATCCAGAAGCTGTGTGCCTGTTGTCATATCTGTTTTTGATCGAATTAATAGGAAGAATTATTGCAGTTTCAGCAGTGTCCCTGCGTCCGAGGCAATCTTCACATCCACAGGAGTCGAGCTGTTAAGGTCAGCTGTCTCGGCGATGCCGAAATACTCGAAAGCGTGTTTGGGAATGTTGACTTTTATATTGACTCTGTCATTGGAAAAATTGGCGGCGCAGAGATATACGCTGTTGTTGAATTTTCTCAAAAAGACGAAGTGGCGGTCGGGATCGAAATATTCCGACTTGGGATTGGCATATTCCAGATCGAATGTCTCGCCTCTGCGTATGGCCGGTTCCGAGGTCTTTTTCATGAATTCCCTGTAAACCACGTAAAGAGCCTGTTCTTCGTATCCGAGATATTTCATAGGGTCCCCGGCCTTGAGTCCGCGCAGCCAGGCCCTGACTTTGGGCAGGGAACAGAAATCGAAGATGGATGTCTTTTCAGGACCCTCCCCGAATTCCTGCCCGAAGTACAGCATGAATGGTGCCGTATTGAAGAAAAGCGATACGAACAGGGCTGCAAGGCCTCCGAACGGACTTCCTGCGAAATACGGAGAGGATATCCGGTCTTCATCATGGTTTTCGAGGAAATTCAGCATCCTTTCCTGGTATTTGCCGAGTTTCTGCCACTCCAGGGTCAGGCTGCTGGCAGGAGCCTCTCCCCTCACCACCTTGCGGAGAGTATCATAGAATCCGGACTTGTCGTAAAGATAGTCGAATCCTCCCTTTTCAAACAGTCCGGCGTAGTTGGCGGGATCATAGGCTTCCCCGATAAATATGAGTTTCGGATATACCTTCTTTACAGCAGGGATGCACCAGCCCCAGAAATCCACAGGGACAAGTTCCACCATGTCGCAGCGGAATCCCCCTACCCCTTTTGATGCCCAGAACAGAAGGATGTCCCTCATCTTTTCCCAGGTATCGCGTTCGGAGTAGTTGAGCTTGACCGTATCGGTCCAGTCCCAGTCATGGATGCGTCCAGGGTAGAAATTACGCTCGTCAAAGCCGTTGACACCGCTCCGGTAGGCAGGGGACACATGGTTCGGCACGAAGTCGATGATGGTCTCCATGCCTGCCTCCCTGGTCCTCTTGACCAGTGCCTCGAACTCTTTCATCCGCAAACTTTCCTTTGATGCGAGGTATGGATTCACATCATAGTAATCTGTAATTGCAAACGGAGAGCCTGCACCGCCTTTTACTCCAGGATCACCTGTGACGGCATGCCTGATGATTCCGGTGTACCATACATAGGAGACGTTGAGCCTGCGGATCTCTCCGAGGACGGATGCCGTAATGTCCTTGAACTTTCCGGTTCCGTTCTCGGATAGAGAGCCACCTGGCATATTGACGCTGCGCATGTTTCCGAAGACTCTGGGCAGCATCTGGTATATCACGAATTTCCCTTTCATTATTTCTCGGGACGTTCCCAGTTCAGTATCCTGTAGAAGTCGTAGTCCTCGGGATTGGCCACATATTTCCTTGCGGCTTCATAATCCTCGGGCCCGATATAGTGGAGCATGTATTTCACTATGTTCTGTACCTGCTCGCGGGAAATGTCCACACGGCGGGGAGGTATCTTGCCTGTTTTGGGGTCCTGGAGATCCTTGAGATACAGGGGGGTGATGTCACCTGCACGGTCAACGTACACCATGCATCCGGTCTCTCCTGCCTCAAACAGCTTCCATACTCCGTAGGCCATCTGGGAGCAGTAGGTGATGTCGTATGATACGGGATTGTTGCAACGTACATCGTATCCGATCTCGATGGGGCGTATCTTAGCCTTGAGTCCGAGCTCGCCGAGTTTGTTCTCGAGGACAGTACAGAAAATCTGGGCTTTTGATACCTTGCCGAGTTCGGGATGTCCGTGCTCGTCATAGGAGAATGTAACTCCGGTAGACTTCAGGTCCTCGGAACTGAGTTCATAGAAGATACCCTCCGAGACAATTACGCCGCCGTAGGAAATGCCCATTATCTTGCGTTTCAGGATTGCGGATACGGCCAGACGTACGATCTTGTCGATGGTGGCGTTGGTATTGTTGAACATCTCGGGAATGACCAGCATCGGATAGTGGCATGAAGATGCTATACCGAGTGCAAGATGTCCGGCGGAACGTCCCATGGCCGAGACGAGGAACCATGTTCCGCTTGTACGGGCATCCTCATAGACGATGGTAGCCACGCGGGTACCTTCCGACTTGGCTGACTCGTATCCGAAGGTAGGCTGATTGTCAGGCAGCGGGAGGTCGTTGTCTATTGTCTTGGGAACATGGATGTTCTGAATGTGGATATCGTGGGAAAGCAGATATTTTGTAAGTCTGTTGGCAGTAGAGGCGGTGTCGTCTCCACCGATGGTGACGAGCAGTTTGATGTTGTTGTCCGTGAAGAACTTGAGATTGAAATGGTGCTCCAGATCGTCATCGGTAGGTTTGAAACGGCTCATCATGAGATAGGAGCCTCCGCGGTTGTAGATGTTGTCGGCAAGGAAAAAATCAATATCGATATGGCTGGGTTTCTCGCTGAAAAGGCCCTTGTAGCCTTCATGCAGTCCGATGACCCTGTAGCCTTTTGAAAGGAAGGTCTTTGCTATGGTTCCTATTACTGTGTTGATTCCAGGAGCAGGACCGCCTCCTGCTAAAATAACAATTGACTGTGTCATAATCCGTATGTGTTTTGAATTTAATACATAACCGTGCAAATTTACAATTTATTATTGAATCAAGCCAACATTATTTAATCTTTGTTATCTTTGTCCGGATTTATATGGGAAACAAAGAAATATCCAAAAAACAGGCACAGGAGAGGATTGATTTCCTCAGAAGTGAGCTGAACAGGCACAACTACCGGTATTACGTCCTCAATGATCCGGAAATTACGGATTTTGAGTATGACGTGATGATGATGGAGCTGGCCTCACTGGAGAAAATGTACCCGGAACTGGCCACCCAGGACTCCCCTACTGTCAGGGTCGGCAGTGATATTGAAGGGAAAGCTCCGGGGGCAAGGGAGTTCCGCCAGTACAGACACCGCTGGCCCATGCTTTCTCTCGGCAATACCTACAATATCGGGGAACTGCAGGATTTCGACCGCAGGGTCCGGGAGGCGGCAGGAGAGAAATTCGCATACAACTGCGAACTGAAATTCGACGGGACGGCCATCTGCCTGAGCTATTCCCGCGGACAGCTTGTAAGGGCCCTCACCCGTGGGGACGGTACCGTAGGGGACGATGTTACAGACAATGTCAGGACCATTTCCTCTATCCCGTCGGATATAGGTGACGTGCCATGGGACTTCGAGATCCGCGGAGAGATCTACATGCCTTTCGCTTCCTTCAATGCGCTCAATGAAGAAAGGGCCGACATCGGGGATACCCCGTTTGCCAATCCGCGCAATGCAGCTGCCGGTTCCCTCAAGACCCTCGATCCGGAAGAGGTGCGCCGCCGCGGCCTCGAGTGTGTGCTGTATCATATAATAGGTGACAATCTGCCATTCAAATATCATTCGGAGGCCTTACAGTGGGCAGCCTCGCGCCATTTCCCCATATCGCAGTATTCCAGGCTGTGCCTGGACATGGATGAGGTACGGCAGTATATAGAGGAGTGGGATACCCGCCGCAAGGAATTGCCGTTTGCCACGGACGGAATAGTGATCAAGGTGGACGATCTTGCGCTTCAGGCCCGTCTCGGATATACGGCAAAGTCCCCACGTTGGGCTACCGCCTACAAATTCAAGCCGGAACAGGCATTGACAAAACTTCTGTCCGTCGACTATCAGGTAGGCAGGACCGGAGCTGTCACCCCTGTCGCCAACCTCGACCCTGTCTCCCTTTCCGGCACGACAGTCAGGCGTGCGTCCCTGCACAATGCCGACCAGATGGAACAGCTGGACATTCATATAGGAGACTACGTCTATGTCGAAAAAGGCGGGGAGATAATCCCGAAGATTACCGGAGTGGAAGTCTCGAAGCGTCCTCAGGATGCTGTACGCCCCAGCTTCCCCACCCTGTGCCCTGATTGTGGATCCCCTCTGGTCAAGGATGAGAGCGAGGCAAGGCACTACTGCACCAATGAGGCATGTCCTACGAGAGTAAAGGGTGCATTCCTGCATTTCATTTCACGCAAGGCAATGAATATCAATGCTGGAGATGCCACCATCGACCAGCTTTACGACAAAGGCTATATAAAGGAACTGCCGGACCTGTACAGACTTGATATGGAAAAGCTGCTGACCCTCGACGGGTGGAAGGAGCGTTCCGCACAGAATTTTCTCGACAGCATAGCGGCATCTGTCAGGGTTCCTTTCAGCAGGGTGCTTTTTGCATTGGGCATACGCCATGTAGGCGAGACAACAGCCAGGACCCTGACGGCCAGAATGCGCAGCATCGAAGCCATGGAAAAAGCCTCTAAAGAGGATTTCCTCGAAGTGGAGGATATCGGTGAAGTAATTGCCGACTCGCTTGTTGACTATTTTGCAGACTCCGGCCACCGCAGGATCATAGAAGAACTGCGCGGCTTCGGCCTGCAATTTGCAGACAATTCCGCTGCCGCCGCCGTTTCAGACCGTCTTGCCGGATGTACGGTCGTGGTTTCAGGCAATTTTTCCCGGCCGAGAGATGAAATGAAGGCCCTTATAACCGCCCACGGAGGCAGGAACACTTCCTCTGTCAGCGGCAGGACTACATACCTTCTGGCCGGAGAGAAAGCGGGTCCTGAAAAACTAGCCAAGGCTGAGAAGTCTGGAGTGAAGATCATCAGCGAAGAAGAATTTTACAGTATTATAAACTCATAAACCAACAAAAATGATTCAGATCAGCAACAAGGTTTTCTACATCGGAACCAACGACAGAAAGAAGCATCTTTTCGAAAACAACTGGCCCCTTCCCAATGGAGTTGCCTATAACTCATACATCATAGCCGACGAGCATCCTGCCCTGGTCGATACGCTGGAATACGGCTCTGATCCGGATTATCTCCAGAATATAGATACCGCCCTTGGCGGACGGGATTTGGAATATCTCGTGGTCAACCACATGGAGCCTGACCACTCCAGCATGATCGGGGAGATCCTCCGCCGTTATCCCGAGGTCAAGGTGGTGGCCAACTGCAAGACTTTCAAAATCCTGGCAGACTACTACCCTCTTCCTGAAAAGAACGTATATGAGATAAAGGAGGGGGACATCCTCGAACTCGGCCATCACAGACTCACATTCGTGATGGTTCCCTGGGTACACTGGCCCGAGACAATGGTCACATACGATACTGTAGACCAGATACTCTTTTCATGCGATGCTTTCGGCTCGTTCGGAACCCTGGACGGCGGTATTTTCGACGACACCGCCAATTTCAGTTTCTACGAGGAGGACATGCTCCGTTACTATTCCAACATTGTAGGCAAATGGAGCGGCATGGTGCAGAAAGCATTCAAGAAGCTGGAGGGTGTGCCGGTGAAAATCATCTGTCCTTCCCACGGCCTCATCTGGCGCAAGGATCCCGGCAAGGTACTGGCGCTGTATGACAGGTGGAGCCGCTATGAGGCAGAGGACGGCTTCGTTATCGCCTATGCATCCATGTACGGCAATACCGAAAAGTTCGCCGATGAGATAGCCCGTCAGATATCCGCACTCGGTGTCAGGGACATCCGCGTATATGACGTCTCCAAGACCCACGTATCCTATCTTCTGACGTCAATATGGAAATATAAAGGTCTGGTGCTCGGAAGCTGTGCATACAATACGGGAATGCATCCCATGATGGCTCTGCTTACCCATGAGATATGCGTATCTGCACCCCAGAACAAGGTTCTCGGTATTTTCGGAGGCTCCAGCTGGAACGGAGCCGGCGTCAAGGCCTTGAGAGAGTTTGCGGAGAAGGCAAAGATGCCTTTGGCAGCCGATCCCGTGGAATTCATGGGACGTCCCTACCAGTCAGACCTTGACCGTACAGCCGGTTTCGCAAAGACGCTCGTAGATGCGCTTCGCGGATAACATAAGAAAGTTAAAAGAGTTTTTCCGCGACGGAATCTGGACCATCAATATCTCCGACCTTGGCCGTGCAAAGGCCAAGGTCGTCAGATATATCAGAATAGTCATACTTACCGCCAGGAATTTCAGCCATCAGAATGTCGGACAGCAGGCCGTCGCACTCAGTTTCTTCACGACAATGGCCTTTGTACCGTTTCTGGCCGTAGCCTTTGCCATATCCAATTATGCCGGACTGGGCAATCATCTCCGGGAGCTGATATACGACAATTTCGGGCATGATATGATCGTTGATCACATACTTACATTTGCTGACAACATCATAGCGGCCTCCCAGCAGGGGATTTACGGGATAATATCCTCCCTTGTATTCCTGTGGATGGTGATCTGGCTGATGTCCCGGGTGGAATGGTCTTTCAACCGCATCTGGAAAGTGGAACGCAACAGGATACTGTGGAGAAGGATGCTGGCATACATCATAACCATGACAGCATCCCCGTTCGTAGTCATGGTATTCCTGTCTGTAGCCCTGACCATTTCCGACGGTATCAATGCCCTGGGTCTCGAGATACCCCTGCTGAGCTCTTTCAGTACATTCCTGATATGGCTCGCTTTCTTCGGATTCATGGTCATTGTCCTGACCGTAATGTACATTCTGATTCCGAATGCCAAGGTAAAGGTCCTTCCGGCCCTGTCCGCTGCAGCGGTGTCATCACTGGCCTTCACTGCAGTACAGTACCTTTATCTGGAGACGCAGATGTTCGTGTCCAGAATGAATGCCGTATATGGCGTATTTGCGGCCATTCCTCTTTTTATGGTATGGCTCAACATCGGATGGTTCATTATCCTTCTCGGTTCCGAACTGTCCTATGTGTTCCAGAATGTTGACAACTATCCCCTGGAGGATATGATATGAATTTGATTACTTTTTTTAGATTTTGAAATAATGAACACAGAACTGACTAAAGGCTTTGTCGACTTTATCGACGACAACAGACTGCAGTCCCTGATACACGATACCAAGGAAGACCCTGCAGTCTATCGGGAAATCCTTAAGAAATCCCTTTCCAAACAACCTCTGACGGTAGAGGAAACAGCCGCACTTATAGCGGTCACCTCTCCTGAGGGCCTGAATGAGATATTCGAGACGGCCCGTGAACTGAAACGTTCGGTATACGGCAACCGTATCGTGCTTTTTGCCCCCCTCTACATAGGCAACTACTGTATCAACGACTGTCAGTACTGCGGATTCCGCCGTTCCCTCCGCTCCACTGTCCGTCACAGCCTGACTGACGAGGAACTGGTAAGGGAAGTACGCTCTCTGGAGGATGAGGGACACAAGAGACTCATCCTTGTCTACGGAGAACACCCCAAGTACACTCCGGAATTCATTGCCCATACTGTAAAAATGACATACGCCACCAAGTCCGGCAAAGGAGAGATCCGCAGGGTGAACATCAATGCGGCCCCTCTTGACATCGAAGGCTACAAGGTGGTCAAGTCCGCCGGTATCGGCACATTCCAGGTCTTCCAGGAGACATATCACAAGGAGACCTATGCCAAGTACCATCCTTACAATACCCAGAAGAGCAACTACCTGTGGAGGCTCAACGCCATGGACCGCGCATTCGAGGGTGGTATCGACGACATGGGCATAGGAGCCCTGTTCGGACTGTACGACTGGCGCTTCGAGGTGCTTGGACTGGTTTCCCACGCCATCCATCTTCAGAACACTTACGGAGTCGGTCCCCATACCATCAGTTTCCCGAGGATACAGCCGGCCAACGGGCTGGAACTCGACCTCCCCTACAGAGTGTCGGATCAGGATTTCAAGAAACTTGTGGCAATCCTCAGGCTCGCAGTGCCCTATACAGGCCTGATTATGACAGCCCGCGAATCCAAGGCCATCCGCGACGAGGTCATGGAATTCGGCGTATCACAGATCGATGCAGGTACCAAACTCGAGATCGGAGGCTACAACAAGGAGAGAAAGGGTGACGAGCAGTCCATCGACGAAGAGCAGTTCCAGGTAGGTGACACACGCAGCCTGGATGAGGTAATCCGCTGGCTGCTGACCCGCGACTATATCCCCAGTTTCTGTACGGCATGCTATCGTGTAGGACGCACAGGAGAGCATTTTATGGAATTTGCCATTCCCGGGTTCATCAAGCGGTTCTGTACCCGCAACGCCATGCTTACACTTGCGGAATATCTGGAAGACTACTCCTCATACCTTACAAAAGAAGAAGGATACAGACTTATGGACAGGGAACTGGCCAAAATGCCTGATGGAGACGAGAAGGAGAATCTGAAGGAAAGACTGAAAAAAATCCGCGAACAGGGCATACGGGATATTCTCTATTAGTTTTTTGATTAAATTTGCAGAATGGATTTTACAAAAAGCGACTACGACCTGATTGACAAGGAATTCGAGGAACTCCGCCTGGCAGCTCTCAAGCGGTGTGCCTCGCAGGAGGAATACGACGGTGTCCTCAAGGCATTCGAATTTGCAAACGAAGCGCACAAGGGTGTCCGGCGCCGGTCCGGAGAGCCGTATATTCTCCATCCGATATCCGTGGCCAAAATCGTTGTCAATGAGATAGGCCTGGGGTACAAGTCGATCGTAGCCGCCCTTCTGCATGATGTGGTGGAGGACACGGAATACACCGTAGACGACATCAAGAGGCTTTTCGGCGAGAAAATTGCATCACTTGTGGACGGCCTGACCAAAATCAAGGCGGCCATGGACACCGATGGAGGAGGCAATCTGCAGGCCGAGAACTTCAAACGTATCATCCTGACACTCAACGATGATGTCCGAGTTGTCCTGATCAAACTGGCAGACAGGCTTCACAATATCCGGACTATCGACTCGATGCCGGACTACAAGAAGGACAAGATCCTCAGCGAGACCATGTACCTCTTTGTACCCCTTGCACACCGTCTGGGACTGTACAATATCAAGTCCGAGATGGAGAATATCTGGCTCCGCACCCGCGACCCCAAGATGTACAGTGATATCGTGGCAAAGATCGACAGTGTCATAAAGGAGAAGGGAGAGGCCATGGACAAGTTCATAAAGCCTGTGGCCGACGCCCTTGAAAACGCCGGTTACCAGTTTGAGATAACCAAGAGGACGAAGACCCCCTACTCTGTCTGGCACAAGATGCAGCAGAAGCACGTGGAATTCGAGGACATCTACGACATCTACGGAATCCGTATCATATTCACACCCAAACCGGACGAAGACGAGAGGACCCAGTGCTGGTACATCTATTCCCTCGTATCGGGCATATACGCTTCCAAGACCGACCGCATCCGGGACTGGGTGACGCGCCCCAAGAGCAACGGCTATGAGGCCCTGCACTGTACCGTCATGAGCAACGGCGGAGGCTGGGTAGAGGTCCAGATACGCAGCGAACGCATGAACGAGATAGCCGAAAAAGGCATCGCTGCCCACTGGAGCTACAAGCAGAAGGGCGAGGAAACCAATTCTGAAAAGGAAATGGACCGTTGGCTGGACATGGTACGTGACGTGCTGGAGAATCCGGATGTCAACGCCCTGGAATTCCTCGACAAGTTCCATGATTCCCTTCTGGACCAGGAAATCTACGTTTTCACTCCCAAAGGCGAGTCGAAATCCCTTCCTAACGGATCCACAGCCCTCGATTTCGCATACAGCATCCACTCCAAGATAGGCAACAAGGCCATTGCCGCCAAGATCAATTTCAAACTCTCCCCCCTGTCCAAAATCCTCCGGAACGGAGATCAGGTGGAGATCATCACCGCCGAATCCCAGAAACCGCAGCCTGAATGGCTGGATTTCCTGCGTACCGGAAAGGCCCGGAACTACGTTTACGAGGCTCTCAAGGACGATATTGACGACAGTATCAAGAGCGGACGGGAGATGCTTGAAAAGGAGCTGGCAGGCTACGGAGTAAAGCTGCAGGGCAATGTGCTCAAGAAACTGCTGCGCGAATACGGCCTTAACACCAAGGAGGAGCTGTACAACAAGATTTCCACCGGTATAATCTCCCTGAAGGACCTGGAAAAGATCCTGCGGAAGAATACGGAAAACAAGAATGTGATATACTGGACGCTCCGCCTTTTCCGCAGCGGAAAGAAAAATGACGGGGACGAGGGGATGGATATCGGAGAGGAGGATGGCGCAGATGACGAGATGACCAACGCTGAAATACGGGACCGCCTGATCAAGAACAAGCTGGACAAGAACCGTGACCTTATCCTTGCCGGCAAGGAAGCGCAGGGAAAGGATCCGGACAGTCCCATCACCTACCGTATCGCCGACTGCTGCTACCCTATCCCCGGAGATACGATTGTAGGCTTCATCAATGACAACGGCGAGGTAGTGGTGCACAAGAAGACCTGCCCTGAGGCAGTCAACCTGGCCTCAATCCACGGCGACAGGATCGTCAATGCCAAGTGGAGCAAGAACACGGTAGCATCCTTCCTGGCCAGAATCAAGATTTTCGGAACAGACAGGATGGGTATTCTCAATGAACTGACAAAGGTTACCACACTTGTTCTGAACATCAACATACGCAAAGTCTATATAGCCACCCATGACAGCATCTTCGAAGGCTACATCGACTGTTACGTCCGGAGTACCGAAGACCTGAATACACTCATGGACCATATCCGGAAAATAAAAGGCGTTGAAAGCGTCACCCGCATAGACATCAAAGAGGACAAATAGTGAAGAGATGAAAGGGAAGAATCTGCTCAATACAGTGATAGTCGTAGGGATCTTTTCATCCCTGATATTTTCAAAATCCTGTGCGAACACCTCTACACCACCTGAAGGAGGACCTAAGGACACAATCCCCCCGGTACTGGTGGAAATCATTCCCGCATACAACTCGACTGGCCACCCCACCGATGTCAGACACAGTAGCGTGTCCTTCGAATTCGACGAATACGTGGTACTCAACAATCCCAATTCATACATCTACCTCTCCCCACCCCAGTCCAAGCCTCCGACAGCCAAGATCAAAGGGAAAAAAGTGGTTGTCACCTTCACCGAGCCTCTGGACTCCAACCAGAGCTACAGCCTTTCATTGGGAGAAGCCATCAAAGACAACAACGAGGGCAATCCCTTCCCTCCCTATACCCACAGTTTCTCCACAGGGGACCATGTAGACTCGCTTTTCGTCTCAGGCAATATTGTAGAGGCTTCCACAATGCTGCCCATGCCCAATATGACAGTCCTTTTCCACACCGATCCCTCCGATTCCGCAATCTTCAAAGTGAGACCGAGGGCTGCGGCCAAGAGCGACATGTGGGGATATTTCACAGTGAGGAACCTTCCAGCGGATACAGTCTACAGGGTATTTGCAATCGAGGACCTGAACAACAACAATCTATATGATCCGGATCAGGAGCGGGTAGCTTTCCTCGACACACTCGTGCTTCCCTCCGCAGTAATGAGAGACAGTCTTCCCGAGCTGGCGCTTACCCTTATGACCGACACGGCAGCCTGCCTCGCCCGTCCTGCACAACTGTCACTGTCCATGTTCAAGGAAGTGTCGCAGAGACAGATTCTGAGAGCCCGCGAAAGGGTTTCCCGCCGCCAGATGTACCTGAAATTCGCGGCGCCATACCCCGTTATCGACTCTCTCATCATCGACGGCATACCTGATGACAGGATAATAAAGGAATACAACTACTACCGCGACAGCCTGGTGCTGTGGATCAACGATCAGGGTCCCGTCCAGGACACCCTCCAGCTGCGGCTCACCTATCACAGGACCGATGACAGCCTGAACATACTTGTACCTGTCACCGATACCTTCAGACTGGCAAGACCGAAAGGCAAGATGGTGGAAAACCGTTGGGGCGAGATGGTGGAAGAGGCAGACACACTGGCAGCCTACGAAGTGGATGCTTCGCCTGAAAAAGTGGACCAGGACGGTATTGTGATACTCTTCGAATCCCCCATGATACGGACTCCTTTCGATTCCGTATCCATCATATCCAAAAATACAAGGGAGCAGACGGCGCCGGCCATGTTCACCGTTGAAAGGGATACGGCAAATATCCGGAAATATGTACTGCGCCTCAAAGAAAAACTCGTAAACGGCTATGAGTACACACTCAGGATCCCCGACAGCCTTTTCATGGACATAGACGGAATCTACTGCGACAGTCTCGTCAAGACTTTCAGCCTGCCTCAGGACGAAAATCTCAGTTCGCTGACAATAGAAGCATCCAACGTACACGAAAAATATATGGTGGAGTTGGTGGACGAAAAGAGAACCAAGATCTATCGCACCTATCAGATCGATTCGTCCGCCATTCTGGATTTCCCCTACCTGAAGGCTGGCAGGTATTCGGTCCGCATCACAGAGGACAAGAACGGCAACGGCCAGATAGACACAGGTTCCCTCCTGGACCGTAAACAGCCGGAGAAAGTAATGATGTACCGTTTCAACAACGTGATGGGCAACAATGCCTACATTGTGGATATTCCGGAGCGCACCGAACTTATACAGACCATTGATATCGGAGAAATGTTCAAATGAGACCAGTACTTGCGATAATATCATTCACACTACTGATTTTCACAGCTGTATCGGCTAACGCACAGGATGATACTGTCAAGATCAAGCCTGGAATACAATGGGACACGGCTGTTGTGATAAAACCTACCCACAGGCCGGAGCACCTTATCGGAGTACGTTACGACTACTCCTTCACGGATGTTTCCATGACTCCGGACATGGGCACCAAAGGCGTCAATTCCCCCGTCAACATAGCTGTCCTCTATACCTATTACCATCCGCTTTGGAACGTTATCGACATTTTCGGACTTCAGACAGGACTCCGCTATACCAGATACGGATTTGTAAACAGCGAATACAATTTCAGCCGTTTCCAGCAGACGGTATCCGTTATAGAACTCCCCCTGATATCTGCCTTCCACATTGATCTCGAAGAGCATTTCAGAATCCTGCTGAGCATCGGACCTTTTATAGGGTACCGCTTTGCCACCACCAAGGAGAACGGGTTTGACTGCTTCGACAACCGGGTAGACTACGGCATTCAGGGAGGGGCCGGCCTCGCCTATATCTTCGGAAGAAGGTTCGAACTGCATCTCGAGGGAACATTCCATTACTCTCTTTCCATGCTGTACCATCCGGAAAAAATGAGCAGCATATCCTGGCTCTATTCCTATCCATGGCAGGCCAGTATCAGTCTGGGACTTCATGTAAAAATAAAATAACCATGCGCTATATCACTGCAAATGTAAGAGATATACATATCGGACACGACTCCCGTCCTATAGTCGTGCAGAGTATGTGCAACTGCGATACAAACGACATTGATGCTGCCGTTGCCCAGTGTCTCGGGCTCTATGAAGCCGGCTGCAGTCTTATCCGTCTGACTACCCAAGGGCTGAGGGAAGTGGAATCTCTCGGGAAGATCAAGGCAAGGCTGCATTCCATGGGCATCCGCGTCCCGCTTGTCGCCGATGTGCATTTTTCCTCGGAAGTTGCCATCGCTGCGGCTTCTGTAGCGGATAAGGTGCGCATCAATCCCGGAAACTTCACAAAGGACCACGATGTGGCACGCAGCCAGTTCAGGGTGTTCCTGAAAGAATGCCGCAAGTATGGTACAGCTGTCCGTATAGGAATCAATCACGGTTCCTTAGGTCACCGTATAACAGAACTATACGGCAATACACCTGAAGGAATGCAGAAGGCTATGGCCGAATGGGTAGAGATGTGCATGGAGGAAGATTTCTACAATATCGTGCTTTCGCTGAAGGCCAGCAATGTCCCTGTAATGACAAAAGCCTACATTCTCCTCCAGCAATGGATGGAGGAAAAGGGTGTGGTATTTCCCCTGCATCTCGGCGTGACAGAAGCAGGCAACGGGGATATGGGACGCATAAAATCCGCATCCGGCCTGGCAACGCTGCTGTCGAGGGGCATTGGAGACACCATCAGGGTTTCACTGACGGAACCTCCGGTAAATGAGGTCCGGCCTGCCGGACTTATTGCAGGATTCTTCGACAGCGGACTGTCTCCGGAAGATTTCCTCACAGGAGAGAAAAACGGCATCCCATCCTTCGAGCTGCACTGCGACAGTCACGAGGAATTCATTGTCAAGGCCTCATGTATCCTCGGGCCGATGCTTGTCAACAAGGAGGCCGATGATTTCGAAATACGCTGCATTTATGGAGATAAGGAGGCTGACAAGTCTGAGATAGAGCAGTTTAAGAGTGATATAATGCAGGCCACGCGCCGCCGTATCACCCAGTGCGAATACATCGCTTGCCCCAGCTGCGGCCGTACTCTGTACGACATAGAGTCCACATTCAACGAGGTCAAGCGGCGCACCTCCCATCTCCGCGGCCTGACCATAGCTGTCATGGGCTGCATCGTCAACGGTCCAGGCGAGATGGCCGATGCCGACTACGGATACATCGGTGAGGGACGCGGCAAAGTGTCTATTTACAGGGGACGCGAGGCCGTAGCCCGCTCAGTGCCCCAGGAAAAGGCAATCGACGTACTGCTGGAGATTATCGAGAAAGACGGACGCAGTAAAGACGTCCTCCCTCCGCGCGGATAACCCTCAGGCTGTCCCCGGCGTTTGCGGAGCCGTATTCCATAACGGCCTCATACTGCCGTTCTCCATACTCCACCTTACCTGAAGGACACATTTCGGTAGCGGCTGTAACTACTTGTCCTACACATGCTGCAAGTGAATCCGTCTCCACTCCTACCCAGCCCTCGTCTCCCTTGAGCTCGGTTTTCTGGGCGATGTAGGAAAATGATTTCTTAGGGAAGAGTTTCGAAGCTCCCCAGATGGACAGAACCAGAGCCAGTACGGTAGAAACCAGGACTACTGCGCAGGGGGTCAGGATTACCTGAAGATTGAGGTGTCCTTCGAAGTACAGCAGGTCATTGTCCACCATCGCGAAGATAAGGGCCCCGAGGGAAAGTATCGCTCCGATGATGCCGGCCACCCCGAAACCTGGCGTGACGAATATCTCCACCCCAAGCAGGATCAGTCCGATAATGAACATAACTATCTCCCAGTTCATGGCCAGACCGTGGATGTACAGTGGCGAAAAATACAGCACCGCCCCCAATACCGCTATGATGGACGGAAGGCCCAGCCCGGGGGACTGCACCTCGAAATAGATGCCTCCGACAATCATCATCAGGAAGATGCCCTGCAGCAGAGGGGACATCATAAGGAGAATGAACTTCTCTAAAGGGGACAGTTCCTGATGGACTATCTCGCACTCTTCCAGCCCGATATGCTCTACTACCTCATCTATTGATTCGGCCTTGCCCTCGCAGTAGCGGGCCTCCATGGCCTCATCCGGGGTGAAGCTCAGCACACCCGCCGTATCCACCATTTTCCCGGCTATGGCAGGGTCCCTGAACCAGGATCCGTCAGCTCTGCGGCCGTGGGCCTCTGCGGTGGCACGCATCATTCCCCGCATGAAGGACTGGTATTTGTCCGGCATCACCTCCCCGTTCTGGTTGACTACGGTGGCGGCCCCTATCGAGGCTCCCGGCCTCATGTATATCGAGTCACAGGCGATGGAGATCAGGGCACCGGCAGAAGCGGCCTGCAGGTCCACGAAAGCCACTACCGGTACAGGCGCATGAAGGATGGCCTTGCGCATGCTGTCGGCGGCATCGACTGCCCCGCCGTAAGTGTCCAGATGCAGGATGATGTAGTCCGCTCCCTTGGCCTGCGCGTCCTCCAGTCCGAGACTGAGCTTGCGCATGGAGGAGTTGTCGATATTCTGCCTGATCTCTATTACGTAGACAGTATCTTTGCCTTGTTTTTCCTGGGAATATGCCGAAACGGCTGAAAAATAGCTGATAAATGCCCCTATGGCGACTAATGTGACAAGTATTTTTTTCATCTGCGGACTTTTTGTACCACAAAGATAAGGCAGAAACGGCAAATTTTTCTAATTTTGCATTCTTAGATATGAAAGAAGCAGTATTACATCTCGGAAAAGACTTTGCAGTCAAAGGATTTTCCTTCGGGTATGAGGACCGTGCCGACGGAGAGGTGGTATTCAACACCGCTATGGTCGGCTATCCCGAGTCCCTCACCGACCCCTCCTATTCGGGTCAGATATTATGTGTAACCTACCCTCTTGTAGGCAACTACGGAGTTCCTGAAGAGAAGACGGCCGACGGTATTTCCGTCAACTTCGAGTCCGACCGGATTCACGTCCGGGGCCTGATCATCTCCGACTATTCCTTCAAGTACAGCCACTGGAGCGCGGTCAAGAGCCTGGACGAATGGCTCAAGGAGTACCGCATCCCGGGCATCTTCGGAGTGGATACGAGGGAGATCACCAAGATTCTCCGTGAACAGGGCTCCATGCCCGGCTGCATCGTGCCGGAAGGTTTCGAGGTACCGGAGACACTTTACGACCCGGGCTCGGAAAACCAGGTGGCCATAGTCAGCTGCAAGGAGGTGATCCGTTACGGCAACCCTGAGGGGAAGAAAGTAGTGCTGCTCGACTGCGGAGTCAAGAACAACATCCTCCGCTGCCTCCTCCGCTCCGGCGACATCGAGGTCATCCGCGTACCCTGGGACTATGATTTCAATACCATGGACTACGACGGCCTGTTCATCTCCAACGGTCCCGGTAACCCCGAGTACTGCGGCGAGGCCGTCCGTCACATTCAGGCCGCCATGGCCGCCGGGAAGCCGATTTTCGGCATCTGCATGGGCAACCAGCTGCTGGCCAAGGCCGGAGGCGCATCTACCTTCAAGCTCAAATACGGCCACCGCAGCCACAACCAGCCCGTGCGCCTCGTAGGCACTGACCGTTGCTACGTCACCTCCCAGAACCACGGCTATGCGGTGGACGGGGATACTCTCGGCGCTGACTGGGACCCCCTCTTCATCAACATGAACGACGGCACCAACGAGGGCCTGCGGCACAAGAGCGGCCGTTTCTTCTCGGTACAGTTCCACCCCGAGGCCTCCAGCGGTCCTACCGATACCGAATTCCTCTTTGACAAATTCATTAAAATGCTGTAGACATCATGATCGACACCAGTATAAAGAAAGTCCTGCTCCTCGGTTCCGGAGCTTTGAAAATCGGCGAAGCCGGCGAATTCGACTACTCCGGCTCCCAGGCCCTCAAGGCCATGCGCGAGGAAGGCATCGAGACAGTCCTGATCAACCCTAATATCGCAACTGTCCAGACATCGGAGGGTATTGCCGACAAGATATATTTTCTCCCGGTAACCCCCTTCTTCGTTGAGGCAGTTATCAAGAAGGAGCAGCCTCAGGGCATTCTCCTGGCATTCGGAGGACAGACCGCGCTGAACTGCGGAGTGGCCCTTTACCGTGACGGCATCCTGGAAAAATACGGACTGAAGGTGCTCGGTACACCCGTCCAGGCGATTATGGACACCGAGGACCGCGAGCTCTTCGTCAAGAAGCTCGACGAGATTCACGTCAAGTCGATCAAGAGTCATGCCGTGAACAACATCGAGGACGCCCTCGCGGCAGCCTCCGAGCTCGGATATCCGGTGATTCTCCGCGCCGCCTATGCTCTCGGCGGTCTCGGCAGCGGATTCTGCGACAATCCTGATGAACTTATCAAGTTGGGAGAGAAAGCCTTCTCCTACTCACCTCAAGTACTGGTCGAGAAGTCGCTCAAAGGCTGGAAGGAGATAGAGTACGAGGTGGTGCGCGACCGTTTCGACAACTGCATCACGGTCTGCAACATGGAGAACTTCGACCCGCTCGGCATCCATACCGGCGAGAGTATCGTGGTCGCTCCCTCGCAGACCCTCACCAACCATGAGTACAACCTGCTCCGCGAGCTTTCGATAAGAATCGTCCGCCACGTGGGCATCGTCGGCGAGTGCAACGTGCAGTTCGCCTTCGACCCCAATTCCGAGGACTACCGCGTCATCGAGGTCAACGCCCGTCTGAGCCGTTCCTCGGCACTGGCATCTAAAGCGACCGGTTATCCCCTCGCCTTCGTGGCCGCCAAGCTCGGCTTAGGCTACGGCCTGTTCGAGCTGAAGAACTCCATCACCAAGACCACTCCGGCATTCTTCGAGCCCGCCCTTGACTACGTGGTCTGCAAGATTCCCCGCTGGGACCTCTCCAAGTTCCACGGAGTCTCCCGCGAGATCGGCAGCAGCATGAAGAGCG
>ENA-OOXJ01000691-OOXJ01000691.1-human-gut-metagenome-genome-assembly--contig:-NODE-691-length-26390-cov-2.709246_pt1 | contig 26390 bp, 11 predicted proteins | sample MGYA00241587_ERZ501343 | MGnify/ENA primary metagenome ERZ501343 (study PRJEB25962, sample SAMEA2042918) | human gut metagenome | biome: human gut; feature: human-associated habitat; material: faeces... | reverse complement strand
TGGGCGTATGAAATTTGCGTGGCTCTGACACTAGTACGAGAGGACCGTGTTGGACTGACCTCTGGTTTACCGGTTGTGCCGCCAGGTGCATTGCCGGGTATCTAAGTCGGGATTGGATAAGTGCTGAAAGCATCTAAGTACGAAGCCAGCCACAAGATTAGATTTCTTAGGGTCGTCAAAGACGATGACGTTGATAGGATGCAGGTGTAAAGGTGGCGACACCAAAGCCGAGCATTACTAATTGCCCGTTCACTTTCATTAGACCGCTTAAGGCGGTATATACGTTCAGCTTTTAAGACAGCTTGCATTTTTGCTTCATGTCAACCTTATTCAGGTGGCTATAGCGCCGGGGTTCCACCTCTTCCCATTCCGAACAGAGAAGTTAAGCCCGGCCACGCCGATGGTACTGCGTAACAGTGGGAGAGTAGGTAGCTGCCGTTTTTTTCAAGTGGTTCCCCGCTTCAGCAATGAGGCGGGGAACTTTTTTTTTGTATATACATGCCACCTAATGGAATGAGGAATGATGTCGACAAAAAATCTAAAAAAATGATCGAGAGGGTATATTCCAAAATTTTGCAAGAATATTTATATGAAGTGTGGACGTAATTAATGTCTCTGCATAGGATGATGCATCTGTCTGCTAGGGACTACTTAGAAAGGGGGCTCTTTCACGGAAGGCAGATACCCTGGTGATAATTGATGAGATAAATTAATTATTTCATGTTAATTTATGCTATAGGATAAAATCGTAGAACTCTATTGAGGTGAGTTTTGAGAATTGTCATTGGACAGTTTGCTTAAAGACGCGGATATTGATTATTTTCTAGCTAATAGCGTGCATAATGGATACGTTCCTATCATAGTATCGGTACAACAGATGCAAGTTATGATTAATGAATCTGATTTTGATAGGGCTTCCAACTATTGAAAGAGTTTGAGCGGAATCTTACCTGATGGGCATCGTACAAAATAAATAGATTTTTATTGTTGAAGCGTTATTGGGATAGGAGCTATATTCCTGACATCTTGTATTTAGGATGTATTATTAAATTTCAAATAAAAACCGACGCAATCTTAGCCTGTACTAGTTGGTGTGTTTGGCAAAGATGCGTCGGTCTTCTTATTTTTGTTCTAAGGGTTACTTCCCTTCGTAGTCAAAGTCTGAAATTTCGGCGTATGCTTTGGACTTGTCTGTTTGGCTGGTGGCATACAATCCTAACATGATACCGGTGAATCCACCAGCGGTTTCACTACTTATGTAACGTACATCGGCTTTGCCCAAATCTTTAATGTCTTTTCCGTTGCAGGAATAGGCAAAGTTATAATAGTCTTTACTTCCCGTTACATAGAGCTTCACTTCTCCTCGAGGTAATGTCACCTCCTGGACGGAATGTGTTAGTGCGCCCAAGCGGCAACGTAGCCCGATTGCTTGTTGACCATTTGGAAGTTGTTTCAGGTAGAGGTCGTAGTGCGAGCCTTCCATCATGTAGACGCTCAGCCCGGCTTCGTCGCCTTCCATGCCTTTTTGTAGACGTAAGCTGGTGGTGGCTGTAAAGTTAATGTGTTCTTGGCGACGTCCTACGAAGGTGGGACTATCACTCAGGTCGTCCAGTCCGACTGGAGTAGCTTGTAGGTGTAATTTACCCGATTTAAATGAATAATTTTCGGTATGTGGATTGCGTACATAAACCCATTCATGTCCTAACTTTCCGGTTTTAAAGTCCGTGCGCACTGGCTTTTCGGAAGGTGTTTGTTGGGGTAGGGTTGGTACGTCCATTTGCAGGGCTATAGTGCCATCGCCATTTACTACCGGCCAGGCATTGTAGTCCCATCGTACGGGTGCCAGGAAGGTTTCACGTCCTAAGAGATGGTGTGTCCCGCTTTGTGGGCGGAAGGCCAGACATACCATCCACCAGCTACCGTCGGATGCTTGCACCAAATCGGCATGCCCGGTGCCTTGTATGGGGCTATTTTGGGCATTGCTGTTTATGTGGGTGAGTATGGGGTTGGCAGGATTGCTTTCGTAGGGACCATCTATGTTACGGCTACGTGCGATAGTTATTTTATGTCCGTATTCCGTTCCTCCTTCCGAGATGAGCAGGTAATACCAATTGTCTTTTTTATAAAGATGTGGGCCTTCGGGGTAACGTCCTCCTGTTCCGTTCCAGATGCGTTTTGACTCAGTCAGTTGCTCACCGGTCATGGGATTTATCTGGCAAAGGTGGATGCCATTGTCAGGGTTGCTCACAAGGTAGCATTTCCCGTCTTCAAAATAGAGGGAAGGATCGATGCCACCTTGTTTAATCCATATCGGTTCCGACCATTCGCCACGTGGATCGGTAGTATGTACAAGAAAGTTTCCCTTATCGGTTACGTTGGTAGTAATCATATAAAAAACGCCGTCATTATAGCGTAGGGTAGGTGCATAGATGCCCCCTCCGGCACTGGCTCCGTCGAGTGGAAGTTGTGAGGTACGTGTAAGGCAATGTCCTATTTGTTCCCAGTGTATGAGGTCTTTACTATGAAACAAGGGGACTCCCGGAAAATATTGGAAACTACTGTTCACTAAATAAAAATCATCACCGACGCGGCACACGCTTGGGTCGGGATGAAACCCCGGGATAACAGGATTCTGGTAGCCTTGCCGGTTTTGTGCAAGGCAGGTAAGTCCTAGACTTAATGTCATGAGAAGAAGAATCTTTTTCATAAGTGTCTTATATTTTTATAGTTGGTTTGACAGGCTGTAAGGTTATATGGACAAATGTAGATTATTCAGATTGATTGCACAAGCCTGTTTGTACGTATCTGATGCCTCGGTATCCTTTTCGCCCCTCATTGGAAACAAATAATACCCCTATTATTTATTGGAATCTTTTGCGCCCTTTGAACTCTTTTAAAAAACGGTTTGCCTCCTTGCATATCTTCTGGCTTTTTCTTTCATTTGCAATCAGTAAAATATCCTTTATCTGAAAATAGTATGAAAATATTGCAAAGGTCCATTTTCTTTTTCCTTCTGTTGATAAGTATGTGGACCGAGGCCCACAACTATATGTTCAAACACTTGGAAGTAAAAGACGGGCTTTCCAACAATCAGGTTAACTCTATTTACAAAGACTCCAGAGGTTTTATGTGGTTTGGTACAGCATCGGGGCTGAACCGTTACGATGGATATTCTGTGAAAATTTATCGTAGCCGAAAAGAAGATGTAAATTCATTGCCTGAAAACTATATCGAAAACATACAAGAAGATTCCGAAGGCTATTTGTGGATACATACTGGGATAGGGTATGTGGTTTATTGCCCGGATTCAGACACATTTGACCGTAATACGGAAGAGCGATTCAAGCAGAAGGGCATTGAAGGATATGTGTCTCACTTGTATATTGACAGGCAGAAAACTTTTTGGGCATGTGTGAACGGTAAAGGGCTTTATCGCTTAAAAAGTACTGACAAAGAAGCGCTTTGTACGGTGGTTTCTAATGAAGAATGGGCAAAAGCCAACGTGGTAGACATGGTTGAATTCGACGGAGATATTTTATTGATGTATGAGACTGGTGTGCTGGCTTGTGTGGATGGAGTCACGTTGAAACTTAAATGGATGGAAGATGATATATTTTCTGATGTGGGCAAGGCATATAGGGGACCTTTTACCCTGTATGCAGATAAAACGGGTAAACTCTGGATATACAATGTCGTAGGTATATGGACCTACTCGCTTCATGAAAGACAATGGGATATGCGTATGCCCCGTAAAGAAGGTTATGACGCTGTTCGTGCAGTGATTCAGGATAAATATGGACGCATTTGGATAGGACGTGACCAGCGAGGTATTGAAGTGCATGATGGAGATGAGAAATCTGTAGTGTTGTCGAATGATCCCGGTGATGACCGCACTTTACCCAACAATACTGTCACTACCCTTTATGAGGACAATTCGGGTACTATGTGGGTAGGAACTTATAAAAAAGGAGTGGCTTATTATAATGAAAGTATTTTTAAGTTCAGTCTTGCCGATGTGGGCGATGTGAATTGTGTTGAAGAAGGCAGGGATGGAATTGTGTGGCTTGGAACGAATGGAGGGGGATTGGTACGTTGGGAGCGACAGACTGGTCAACGCAAAACCTTTTTGCATACTTCGGATGGAAACTCTATTTCGGGAGATGTAGTGGTTACGATGCTTTGCGATAGCAAAGGACGCTTGTGGGCCGGTACTTATTGGAGTGGGCTGAATTGTTACGATGGTAATCGTTTTATTCATTACCGGCATGAAGCTGACAAAAAGAATTCACTGGTTTATGATAATGTCTGGACGTTGGCCGAAGACAAAGATGGAAACATTTGGATTGGCACATTGGGTAGAGGTTTGCAATGTCTTAATCCTTCTACGGGTATATTTACTACTTATACTACTGCCAATTCAAATCTGATATCGGATTATGTGTCCTCTATTTGTATGGGGCGTGATAACCAATTGATCATAGGTACTTCGTACGGCATGTCGTTTTTGGATCTGGATGCCCGCGTTATAAAGCATTTTGCTGGCGGGCGTTCTGGTAGTGAACAACTTTCCAGCCAAAGTATTAGTCAAGTGTATGAAGACAGCCGTGGACTGATTTGGGTGGCAACGCGGGAAGGATTAAACGTATATTCGCCCCAGCAAGACAGAGTATATGAGGTCCCGCTTAAATCTGATTTTTCTAAACTTTTCGTGTTGGGCATCGTAGAGGACGAAAACCGGGGAATATGGGTTACCGCCGGTGCGGAGTTGATCAATGTATTGCCTCAGTTGGATGAAAAAACGGGAGAACTTGCCTTTAGTTGTCGTTCGTATAATGATAAAGACGGATTGCAGAGCTGTGATTTTAACCAGCGTTCCATGAAGCGTTTGCATACAGGAGAGATTATGGTAGGAGGTCTGTACGGAGTGAATTGCTTCCGGGCCAATGAGATAAAATACAATCGTACGCAGCCCAAAGTCATGTTTACAGGTTTCCAACTTTTCAACGAAGAGGTGAAAGTCGGTAAGAAATATGGAGGGAGGGTGGTACTTTCGAGTACGATGACCGAGACAAAGGAAATAGTGCTAGATTATGCGCAAAACATTTTCACTGTGTTTTTTGCATCTGATAATTATGTGTTGCCCGAAAAAACACGTTACCAATATAAACTTGAAGGTTTTAACAAAGAATGGTTGACCAGTCAGGCTGACATGCACCGGGTAACTTACACCAATCTGGCTCCCGGCAGTTATGTGCTGAAGGTGAAGGCTACTACCAGTGACGGTTACGCAGGCACTGACGAAGCACAACTGAAAATCATTATTCTGCCTCCCTTTTGGATGACTCCTTGGGCTTATGCCTGCTATGCACTTTTGGTGGTAGGAGCTTTGTTTGTTGCTTTCTTGGCTGTTCAGCGCCGGGAACGCAATCGTTACCGCATCCGTCAGATTGAACAGGATGCCCGGAGGGCAGAAGAAGTAAATCAGATGAAGTTCCGTTTCTTTACTAATGTGAGCCATGAGTTGCGTACACCTCTTACGTTAATCATTTCTCCTTTGGAAGAAATAATGAAAGGGGAGGTAAATGAGAAAACTGCCGGAAAGTTAAAAATGATTCATCGTAATGCGATACGTTTGCTGAATCTAGTGAACCAATTGCTGGACTTCCGGAAAAACGAAATGGCCGGTTTGCATTTGAATCTTTCGGAAGGCGATATTGTCGCCTATGTGCAAAATATATGCAATTCTTTCCTGATGCTTTCCGATAAAAAGGATATTCATTTTACTTTCTTTTCTTCAAACGACTCTTTCCTTATGGCTTTTGATGAAGATAAGGTGGGTAAAATTTTAATGAATTTATTATCGAATGCATTTAAGTTTACGCCTGAAAACGGTCAGGTAGATGTATCGTTGGAAGTAGTTGAAGGTTCTTCCACGATGTTCGAAATAAAGGTTTCTGATACAGGTATTGGTATCAAGGATAGTGAGAAAGAACATATTTTCGAGCGTTTTTATCAAGTAGAACATACAGAAGGTGGAACACGGCCTAGCGGAAGTGGTATCGGCTTGAGCCTGGTACGCGATTTTGTAACTCTTCATGGAGGCATGGTGCAAGTGTTTGACAATGCCGGTACGGGTTCAGTTTTTGTCGTGGATCTTCCGGTTAAACATTTGGACGTTGTTGCTTCTCCGTTGCCTGATAAGCTAGAGGATGAAAAGGTATTGGGAGCTGAAGAAAAAGTAACAGACGAAAATAACGGTCTTGTGGAGACAGCTTCGGAAAAGTTAAAGCCGGTAGTGTTGCTTGTCGATGACAATAGCGATTTTCTTGCTTTCATGAAAGAAAGTTTGAGTCTGTATTTTACCGTTAAATCGGCTACTAACGGACAAGAAGCTTTGAATTTGATCCCTGAACTGATGCCTGACTTGATAGTGAGTGACTGGATGATGCCGGTGATGGATGGTAATGAATTGTGTCGTCAGGTGAAAGCCAATAAAAAAACTGCTGGTATACCTTTTGTATTGCTCACGGCCAAGCAGTCGGTTGAAAATAAAGTCGAAGGTCTGACAATGGGTGCCGACGATTACGTAACCAAGCCTTTTAATATGGAAGTGATGATTTTGCGTATGCGTAGGCTGATTGAATTAGGTGGCCGTAATAAGTCGCATCACTTCATAGAACCCGAACCCAGCGAGGTGGAAGTAACTTCGTTGGATGAGAAACTCATAGCTGATGCTATTAGGTATGTGGAAGCCAATATGGCTCGTAGCGACCTTTCTGTGGAGGAGTTGAGCCATGAACTGGGCATGAGCCGCGCACACCTTTATAAAAAACTATTGCAGATTACGGGTAAGACTCCTATTGAGTTTATACGCATTATTCGTCTGAAGCGGGCTGCACAGCTTTTGCGTGAAAGTCAGCAGAATGTATCCGAAATAGCCTATCAGCTAGGCTTTAATAATCCGAAGTATTTCAGTAAATATTTTAAGGAGGAATTCGGTGTTTTACCTTCGGTTTACCAGGAAAAGGAGGGCAAGTAACAAATGATACCCTATCAGGAAACATTTAGGCTTATATTTTATCAAATTCCCCCGTTAGTTTCAACATAGCGGGCGGTTTGGTTCTGTGGAAAATCCTTACTTTTACACCACCAGAATAATAACTTAACAGATAACAACATGAAACTGAAAAACACTTCAGCTTGTCTGTTTGCCGGACTTGTATTTGCCGCATGTGCGAGCAACGGTTACCAGCAAACGGAAAACGGTGTTGTGGTAGAACTCAACCAACAACAGCCTACGGATGTGCGTAAAGTACGTGTGGAAGTGATGGGTGAAAAACTCTTCCATGTGTCGGCTACACCCGAAAAAGAATTTTCAACGAAAAAAAGTCTGATTACTGTACCCCAGCAGGAACAGACCAAGTTTAAGGTGGAAGAACAGGGTAACGATATCCTTGTGAAAACATCTCAGGTGTGTGCCATCGTTTCTAAGGAAACCGGTGAAGTACGTTTCACCGATGCGGCAGGTAAGCAGATACTTGCCGAGGATAAGGGAGGACGTAGCTTTGCACCTATTGAGGTAGATGGAGCGAAGGCTTATAGTGTGCGCCAAGTATTCCAGTCTGCTGGCGATGATGAAGCTTTTTATGGTTTGGGCCAACATCAGGCAGATGAGTTCAACTACAAAGGCAAGAACGAGGAATTGTTCCAGTACAATACGAAAGTTTCCGTTCCTTTCATCGTGTCCAATAAGAACTACGGAGTGCTGTGGGATAGCTATTCCATCTGCCGTTTCGGTGATTCGCGTCCTTATTCGCAATTGGGTGGTGTGTTCAAACTCTATGACAAGGACGGTAAAGAAGGAGCGTTGACCGGTACTTATGTACCCAGTCCAAAACTCAAGGCAGAAACATTGGTACGTCGCGAAGATTCCATTTATTTCGAGCACCTCAAGACTGAGGATTTGAGCAAGGTCGTAAACCTCCCCGAAAATTTCCCATTTATGGGAGCTAAGGTGGCTTACGAAGGCGAGATTGAGCCTGCTGAAAGCGGTTTGTTCCACTTCATCCTCTATTATGCCGGTTATACAAAGGTATATATCGACAACCAGTTGGTAGTGCCCGAACGCTGGCGCACGGCTTGGAATCCTAATAGCTATAAATTTGCCGTTAATCTGGAGGCAGGCAAGCGCGTACCTCTTAAGATTGAGTGGGAACCTGACGGGGGTGTGTCTTATTGCGGCTTGCGTGTGTTGAGCCCAGTACCAGCCGAGGAGCAGAACAAACTGGCTTGGTGGAGCGAGATGAGCGATGAGATGAACTACTACTTTGTGTATGGTGAAAACATGGACGATGTCATCAGTGGTTACCGCACTCTTACAGGCAAGTCATCTATCATGCCAAAGTGGGCGATGGGTTACTGGCAAAGCCGCGAAAAATATAATTCTCAAAAAGAAATGCTGGACGTGCTGAAAGAATTCCGTAAACGTCAGATTCCTATTGATAACATAGTACTCGACTGGTTACACTGGCCGCAAGATGCATGGGGTAGCCATGAGTTCGATAAAGAGCGTTTCCCCGATCCGAAGGGTATGGTTGATGAAATTCACCAGATGCACGGACGTCTTATGGTTTCGGTATGGCCTAAATTCTATGCTTCAACCGAACATTTCAAGGAGTTTGAGGAGAATGGCTGGATGTACATGCAGGCCGTGAAGGATAGTATCAAGGACTGGGTGGGGCCCGGTTATGTAGGTTCCTTCTACGATGCTTATGCCGAGGGAGCACGTAAATTGTTCTGGAAGCAGATCCAAGATCATTATTTGCCGTTGGGAGTAGATGCCTGGTGGATGGATGCCAGCGAACCTAACGTACGCGATTGTACCGACATGGACTACCGTAAGGCTCTTTGCGGCCCGACTGCTTTGGGTCCCTCTACGCAATACTTCAATGCTTATGCACTGATGAACGCCGAGGCTATCTATGATGGACAGCGTGGGGTAGAACCCGATCGTCGTGTGTTCCTGCTTACCCGTTCGGGCTTTGCCGGATTGCAACGCTATTCCACGGCAACATGGAGCGGCGATATCGCTACCCGTTGGGAAGACATGAAAGCGCAGATTTCGGCCGGATTGAACTTTGCTGTGAGTGGTATTCCTTATTGGACAATGGATATTGGCGGTTTCTGTGTTGAAAACCGTTATGTAGCAGGCCAGCAACTTTACAACAACACCGGTCGTGAGAATGCCGACTACAAGGAATGGCGTGAACTCAATACCCGTTGGTATCAGTTCGGTGCTTTCTGCCCGTTGTTCCGTGCACACGGACAATATCCGTACCGCGAAGTGTGGAACATAGCTCCCCAGGGACATCCGTGCTATAATTCTATTGTGTACTACACGAAGTTACGTTATAATCTGATGCCTTACATTTATTCACTGGCTGGGATGACATACTTCAACGATTACACCATCATGCGTCCGTTGGTAATGGACTTTACGGCTGATAGCAATGTGAATAACATCGGCGACCAGTATATGTTTGGTCCTGCTCTGATGGTAGCTCCTGTATATCAATACGGTGCACGTACCCGCAATATGTATTTCCCTGCCGGTTGCGGTTGGTACGACTTCTATACGGGCAAGCATGTGGACGGTGGACAACAACTTGAAGTAGATGCTCCTTATGAGCGCATCCCGTTGTATGTACGCGAAGGTGCCATTGTTCCCTATGGTCCTGATATGCAATACAGTGATGAAAAGAAAGCAGAAAACATAACCCTTTATGTTTATGCCGGACAAGATGGTAAGTTTACGTTGTACGAGGATGAGGGTGTGAATTACAATTATGAGAAGGGTAAATATGCTACTATCTCGTTTGCTTATAACGACGCCGAGGGTACGTTGAGCATTGGCGAGCGTGATGGCGAATTTGATGGCATGTTGCAAGAACGAACTTTCAATGTTGTTAAGGTGAGCAAGGACAATCCTCAACCTTTCGACCTCAACGCCAAAGGTGTGATGGTAAAATATGACGGAAATGCCCAGATTGTGAAACTTTAAAATACCGGAAACGGGCGATGTATCGCCCCGTATGCAAGGTTTGCTGCGGGCGACTCGTCGCCCGTTTTCTTGTAACCTGTTGCGAGCGCGCTTCCAACCTGTTGCGAGCACGTTTGTAACCTGTTACGAGTACGCTTCTGACAGGTTACAAATAACGGTGTTTAAAATGTTGATTATCACGATATTTATTAACAGACAATGATAGAACCATGAAAAAGCTATTGACTATGCAATTGGCGTGCCTGCTACTTTTGCTGGCAGGTGCCTGTACTTCAGTGTCGCAACCTGAAGATAACGGACGGCGAGTCGATTTTACGACCGGCTGGACTTTTAATTTGGGTGATGACGAATCTGCTTCTGCACCCGATTATGATGATTCTGGTTGGCGGAAGTTGAATCTTCCGCACGATTGGGCCATTGAAGGTGATTTTTCTAAAGACAATCCTTCGGGAACCGGAGGTGGAGCTCTGCCGGGAGGTATTGGTTGGTATCGTAAAGTGTTTACGGTTGATAAAGCTGACTTGGGTAAACGATTATACATTGATTTTGACGGTGTATATATGAATTCTACCGTTTACATTAACGGTCATAAACTGGGTACGCGTCCCTATGGATACATCTCGTTCAGCTACGACCTTACACCTTATATAAATTGGGATGGGAAAAATGTCGTGGCCGTTCGTGTAGATAATGCCGAACAACCTAATTCGCGCTGGTATTCCGGCTGCGGTATTTACCGTAATGTGTGGCTTACCCGGGTGGCTCCTGTACATGTAGCCCAATGGGGTACGTTTGTCACTGCTGAGAATGTATCGGAAAACGGCGCTCTTCTGAAAATACATACTAAAGTGCAATATGATGCCGATTCTACGGAAACTACCCAGGTAACACTCCTCTCGCAATTGCTTGATGCTAGCGGAAAGGTGGTAGGTGAGGCTACTTCTGATGTGGAATTACAGGCCGGAACCTCAAAGGATATACCGCAGGAGATTACGGTTGCAAATCCTCAATTATGGAATTTGGAAAATCCCTATTTATATAAGGTAAAGACCGTGTTGAGTCAGAACGGACAGACCGTCGATACCTATTACACCAATACCGGTATCCGCACGTTTAGTTTCGATGTAGAGAAGGGTTTCATTCTCAATGGTAAACAAGTGAAGATTAACGGTGTGTGCATGCATCACGACCTGGGATGCCTAGGTGCAGCTATCAATACGCGTGCTATCGAGCGTCAGCTGGAGATTCTTAAGGAGATGGGTTGCAACGGTATCCGTTGTTCGCACAATCCTCCTGCTCCCGAACTGCTCGACCTCTGCGACCGTATGGGCTTTATTGTGATGGATGAGACCTTTGACATGTGGCGTAAGCGCAAAACAGCTCATGATTATTCCCGTTATTTTGACGAGTGGCACGAACGTGATCTGACAGATTTGGTTGTACGCGACCGTAATCATCCGTCCATCTTTATGTGGAGCATCGGCAATGAGGTACTTGAGCAGTGGAGCGATGCTAAGGCCGATACATTGAGTCTGGCAGAAGCCAATCTGATTCTGAACTTCGGTCATAGCGAGGACATGCTGGCCAAGGAAGGCGAGATGTCTGTCAATTCCCTTCTTACCAAGAAATTGGCCGACATGGTACGGGCACTTGATCCTACACGTCCCATTACGTCGGGTTGCAACGAACCCAATCCTAACAATCACCTGTTCCGTTCGGGAGCGCTCGACATTATCGGTTTCAATTATCACCATGAGTGGTTTGCCGGAGTTCCCGAAAACTTCCCGGGTAAGCCTTTCCTTGTTACCGAGAGTGTTTCGGGGCTGATGACACGCGGATATTATCGCATGAACAGCGATTCCATGTACATCTGGCCCAAACGTTGGGATATTCCTTTCTTCGACGAAAGTTTCTCTTGTTCTTCGTATGACAATTGCCATGTACCTTGGGGAAGTACCCATGAAGAAACCTGGCGCCTGGTGAAGAACAGTGACTTCATTAGTGGACAATACATCTGGACCGGTTTCGACTACATTGGCGAACCTACGCCTTATGGTTGGCCGGCACGTAGCTCTTATTTTGGAATTGTCGACCTGGCCGGATTCCCCAAAGATGTTTACTATATGTATCAAAGCGAATGGCGGCCCGACAAGACGGTATTACACCTGTTCCCGCACTGGAATTGGGAACCGGGACAGACCATTGACCTCTGGGCTTATTACAACAATGCCGATGAAGTAGAACTTTTTATCAACGGCAAGTCGCAGGGTGTACGTAGTAAGGGAAAGGATGATCTCCATGTGTGCTGGCGTGTGACTTTCGAACCGGGTACGGTCAAGGCCGTTTCGCGTAAGGATGGCAAAGTGGTGGCCGAGCAGGAAATCCATACAGCCGGCGAGCCTGCACAGGTTCGTTTGACCCCTGACCGTGTTTCTATCCATGCTGATGGACGTGACCTTAGCTTTGTTACCGTAGAAATTTTGGATAAAGATGGTAATCTTTGTCCCAATGCCGACAATGAAGTAACCTTCGATGTGCAAGGTGACGGTTTCATTGCCGGAGTGGACAACGGAAGTCCCATTTCGATGGAACGCTTCAAGGCTAACCACCGCAAGGCTTTCTATGGCAAATGCTTGGTAGTTATTCAGAATAACGGTAAGTCGGGAAACATTAGCTTGACCGCAACAGCCGATGGACTTGAAAAAGACAATGTTTCGATAACGGTACAATAGTAGATAAAAACGATTATGTGCAAGATTCTTAGTTATATTGTACTTCCTTTGTTATTGTTGGCTGGATGCAAGCCGGCAGAACCCGAGGTGCTGAAACTTTGGTATGATACTCCTGCCGGGGAATGGGTTGAGGCTTTACCAGTAGGTAACGGACGGATGGGTGCCATGGTATTTGGCACCCCTTCTTGCGAGCGTCTTCAACTGAATGAGGAAACCGTATGGGCTGGGCAACCCAATAGCAACGCCAATCCCGAGGCTCGGGCAGCATTACCCCGTATTCGAGAACTTATTTTTGCCGGCCGCTACAAAGAGGCACAAGACTTGGTGAGCGCCACTGTTATCTCACGTACCAATCATGGTATGGCCTATCAGCCTGTGGGTGATTTGTGGCTCGATTTTCCAGGACATGAACATTGCTCGGAGGATTACCGTGAGTTGGATATTTCAAGGGCAGTAGCCACTACCCGTTATAAAGTGGATGGGGTGGAATATATACGCGAGGTATTTGCGTCGTTCCCTGATCAGGTGATTGTAGTTCGGCTGACTGCTTCGCAAAAAGGCAAGTTGAACTTTGCTGCCCGTTTTGCTTCACCTCAAAAGTCGGAGGTGACGGTTGAGGATGGTAATCTGGTGTTGCGTGGCATCAGTGGCGACCTGGAAGGATTGCAAGGCAAGGTTAAATTTACGGCCTGTACAAAAGCTGTGCTCGAAAAAGGCCGTTGCGAGGCACAAGGCGACACGGCACTGGTCATCTCGGGAGCCGATGCGGCTACGCTATATGTTTCGATGGGGACCAACTTTGTGAACTATCAGGACTTGAGTGCCGATGCCGATGCCCGTGCTTTCGAACACCTGACTGCTGCTTGTGAAAAAAATTACAAGGCTTTGAAATCGGCTCACATAGCCGACTACCAGCAATTGTTCAATCGTGTGGAACTCGATCTGGGTACTACTGCGGCTGCCGAAAAAAATACCCGTGACCGGGTTCGGGACTTTGCGACTACAGATGATCCTCAATTGGTAGAGTTGTATTTCCAGTTCGGGCGTTATCTGCTTATTGCTTCTTCGCGACCGGGGGGACAACCGGCCAATTTGCAAGGCATCTGGAACGACCAGATACTTCCGCCCTGGGATAGTAAGTATACTACGAACATCAACGTGGAGATGAACTATTGGCCGGCCGAAGTGACTAATCTTTCCGAACTGCACGAGCCTTTCCTCCGTATGGTGGAAGAGGTGTCAGAAACTGGTGCCCGTACAGCCCGTGACATGTATGGCGCGCGTGGGTGGATGTTGCACCACAATACCGACCTTTGGCGTACTACCGGGGCGGTGGATTATGCCGGTCCTGGAATATGGCCCACAGCGGGAGCATGGTTTTGCCGTCATTTGTGGGAACACTATCTCTACACGGGCGATGAAGATTACCTGCGCAAGGCATACCCGGTGATGAAAGGGGCGGCCCGCTTCTTCCTCGATTTTCTGGTAGAAGAGCCGACGCACCACTGGCTGGTGGTAGCGCCTTCCAATTCCCCCGAGAATTCGTTTGCCAAGCAGGAGTACGACCTGACGAATTGTGCCGGCACTACGATGGATAACCAGATGTTGTACGAACTTTTCACACATCTGGCCGAGGCATCTCGCGTGCTGAAGACCGATGAGGCTTTTGCCGATACCCTGTTGCAGGTACGCAGCCAGTTACCGCCGATGCAGGTGGGGCAATACGCTCAGTTGCAGGAATGGATGCAGGATTGGGACAGACCTGATGATCATCATCGTCATTTGTCACACTTGTATGGTCTGTTCCCCGGCAATCAGATTTCTCCGTATCGTACTCCCGAGTTGTTTGAGGCTGCTCGCAATTCGTTGAACTATCGTGGCGACCCGGCTACCGGCTGGTCTATGGGCTGGAAGGTATGCCTCTGGGCACGTATGCAGGACGGCGACAGGGCTTATAAGCTGATAACCGATCAGCTTCGGTTGACAGGCAACAACCAGTCTACTGAATACGGACAAAGTGGCGGCACGTATGCCAACCTGTTCGATGCCCATCCGCCTTTCCAGATTGACGGTAATTTTGGTTGTGCGGCTGGTATTGCCGAAATGCTTTTACAAAGCCACGACGGAGCGGTACATCTGTTGCCTGCTTTGCCTTCGCGCTGGAGTAAAGGTAGTGTAAAAGGTTTGGTGGCGCGGGGAGGATTTATAATCGGTATGGAATGGGAGAATAACCGCCTTGTCCGCCTGACGGTTAAATCGGAGCGGGGAGGTAACTTGCGCCTGCGTACGGCTGTTCCCTTGCTGGATGGCAGTCAAAAAGCACTTGAGGTAGCCGAAGGGGAGAATCCCAACCCGTTCTATCGGATAATGGAGGTACCCCGACCGTTGGTTTCTCCGAAAGCCGATTTGAAGACTCCTGTTGTAGCACCGGTATTTGAGTATGATGTACCTACCGATGCTGGCAAAGAATATGTCTTTGTTGCCGGAAACGAAAACAATTGATATTTTAATAATAGTATATAAACCAGATTTGCCAATCGGGTGTGGGCGTATGCTTTTACCCGGTACGTTGGGATGTTTCTCGACTAGTTTCGTTCTTTCCCTCGGTGAGTCGCGTCCTTTGCCTCGGCGAGCATTGTCCTTTGCCTCGGCGAGCTCCGGCTTTTATCCAGGCTGGATTCGCCCTTGATCCAGGCTGCTTTCGTACTTTACCCAGGCAGCCTGGAATCAGAGGAAGAATCGGTTGAAACAGGGTCTGCCTGCGCCCGATTGGCATTCATAATTCTTTAACCATGAAGATGAAGAAAAAAATGCTTGTAACACTTGCGTTTGCCTGTATGGCTGGCGCATTGCCGGCACAGACGCCGGTCTATTTGGATGACACACAGCCTATCGAAGCGCGTGTGAAAGATGCACTTAGCCGTATGACGCTCGAAGAAAAAGTGGCTTTATGTCATGCGCAGAGCAAGTTCAGTAGTGCCGGTGTACCCCGTCTGGGTATTCCCGAAGTATGGATGAGTGATGGTCCTCACGGTGTGCGTGCCGAAATCAATTGGAACGACTGGGGATATGCCAATTGGACGAACGATAGCATCACGGCATTCCCGGCACTGACCTGTCTGGCTGCTACGTGGAATCCCGAAATGTCGGCTAAATATGGTAAGGCCATTGGCGAGGAGGCACGTTATCGTGAGAAAGACGTGTTGCTGGGCCCCGGTGTCAACATCTACCGTACACCGCTCAACGGACGTAACTTCGAGTACATGGGCGAAGACCCTTACCTGGCTTCGGTGATGTGTGTGCCCTACATTCAAGAGGTGCAGAAGAATGGCGTGGCTGTCAGTGTGAAACACTATGCCCTGAACAACCAGGAATTATGGCGCGGACACATTGATGTAGAACTCAGCGACCGTGCTTTGTACGAAATTTATCTGCCGGCCTTCAAGGCTGCTGTTTGCGAGGGCGGTGCTTGGACGGTGATGGGATCCTACAACAAGATTCGTGGCCAGCATGCCTGTCACAATGAGTTGACACTGAACAAGATTCTGAAGGGTGACTGGAAGTTTGACGGTGTGGTGGTGACCGACTGGGGTGGTGCACACGATACGTACGAGGCAGCCATGAACGGACTGGACATTGAAATGGGTTCTTACACCAACGGGCTGACTTCGGAAAGTGAATTTACTTATAATGATTATTATTTGGCTAATCCTTATTTGCAGATGCTTAAGTCGGGCAAGGTACCCATGTCTACTATCGACGACAAGGCTTCACGCATCCTGCGTCTTATTTTCCGTACGGCCATGAACCGCCAGAAACCGTATGGTTCGGTGGCTACTCCTGAGCACTATGCGGCTGCCCGTGAAATCGGTAACGAAGGTATCGTACTTCTGAAGAATGAACCTGCCGCCAAGAAAGAAGCAGCCCTGCTTCCCATCGACGCCACTCGTTACAACAAGATTCTGGTGGTGGGTGACAATGCTGTGCGTCTGCTCAACCAGGGTGGTGGTTCGTCTGAACTGAAGGTAAAAGATATGGTATCTCCGCTCGATGGATTGCGCGAGTTGTATGGCGACAAGGTAGTTTATGCCAAAGGATATGCCGCCGGACGTCCTATGTATGGACGGGCTGATGAAATCCCTCAATCGGTAGTAGATTCTCTTCGTGCTGAGGCCGTAGATATGGCCCGTGAAGCTGATCTTGTGATTCTTGTGGGTGGCCTGAATAAAAACCATTTCCAGGATTGTGAAGGTGGCGACCGTCTGGAATATGGCTTGCCTTTTGGCCAGGATGAATTGATTGAGGCTTTGCAGGCCGTCAACAAGAATCTGGTGCTGGTACTCCTCAGTGGTAATGCCGTAGAGATGCCTTGGGTGGACAAAGTTCCTGCCATTGTACAGGGCTGGTATCTGGGTTCGATGGGTGGTAAATCGCTGGCCGACGTGTTGAGCGGTGCGGTAAACCCCAGCGGAAAACTTCCCTTCTCGTTCCCGGTGAAACTGGAAGATTGCGGTGCCCATGCGTTTGATGCCCTTTGCTATCCGGGTGATAGCATCAAGGAAGTGTACAAGGAAGATATTCTGGTGGGATACCGTTGGTATGACACGAAGAAGATTTCGGCATTGTTCTCTTTCGGACACGGATTGAGCTATACGACCTTTGCTTATGGTAAGGCTGTGGCTTCGGCCAAGAAGATAGAAACGGACGGTACGCTTACGGTGACTATTCCGGTGAAGAACACGGGTAAGGTGGCCGGCAAGGAAGTTGTCCAGTTGTATGTGGGCGATGACAAATGCAGTGTGCTTCGTCCCAAGAAAGAATTGAAGCATTTCCAGAAGATTGCTCTCCAGCCGGGCGAGGAAAAGACGGTAACCTTTACCATCACGCCTGAAGACCTTCAGTTCTACGACGATAAGGCCGGAAACTGGAAAGCCGAACCGGGTAAGTTCAAGTTGTACATCGGTGCTTCGTCAACCGATATCCGGAGCACGGTTCCATTTGAATTGTTATAAATGATAACTTTGCACCGTGCATCTCCCAGATCGGAAATGCACGGTGCTTTGTTTTATACGGTTATCTTATATCCTATACTTTATATATATGAAACTCTTTCTTTTAATAGGCAGTTGGTTACTTTCTTCGGCAGCCTTTGCCGCGGGGTATGTAGCAGACTCGTGTAACCACCGGTTGTATTATACCGCTCCTGCCTCCATTTGGGAAGAAACCTTACCGCTTGGCAACGGACGTTTGGGTATGATGCCCGACGGAGGAATAGAAAACGAACACATTGTGCTGAACGAGATATCCCTTTGGAGTGGTTCGGAGAGCGATTATAGCAACCCCGATGCCGCTACCAACTTGCCGGAAACCCGCCGTTTGCTTTTCGAAGGCAAGAACCGTGAAGCCCAGGAGTTGATGTACAGTAGTTTCGTACCCAAAAAGCAGGAAACCGATGGACGCTACGGCTCTTATCAGGTGTTGGGCGACTTGAAACTGCTTTTCTCCTATGCGGTGGATGGGCAACCGGTTGAGGGGATCGGCTTGGACAATGTGTCTGGTTATGAACGTTCGCTCTCTTTGCGCGATGGGGTGGCTCGTACTTCTTTCACGTTGAATGGGGTGGAGTATCGGCGCGAATACTTCGTGTCGCGTGCGGGTGATGTCATGTTGGTACATTTGTCTGCCAGCAAACCCGGTGCCCTTTCGTTTTCGGCTATGCTGGGGCGTGCCGAGCGGGGTACTACTACCCTTGAAGGCGAAACGCACGTGTTGTCGGGCCAGTTGGACAGCGGTAACCCCGCACGCGAGGGCATGAAGTATCGCGTGGCTCTGCGCTTGTTGGCCGATGAAAAGGCTGCGATACATTCTGCTACTAACCTCGCCGTTTCCATGACAGGCGGACAGGAAGCCTGGCTCATTATCTCGGCTACCACTTCTTTCGAAGCTGAAGGTACGGATTTTGCCGGGAAGCGTTATGTGCAGGTGTGCGACAGTTTGCTGGATGCCGCCGCAAGCAGGCTGAAAAACGAGTGCTTGCAGGGAAATGTACTGACTCAACGAACCACTTTACAGGAGCACGTGGCTGCCCATCGCGACCTGTACGACCGTGTATCGCTTTGTCTTCCCGGTACGGCGGACGATGCGTTGCCCACCAACGAACGCCTGTTGCGCTTTGTAGACAATCCTTCGCCCGGTCTTGCTGCCCTGTACTACAATTACGGACGTTACCTGCTCATCAGCAGTACGCGTCCCGGCAGTTTGCCGCCCAACTTGCAGGGCTTGTGGGCAAATGGTGTCCAGACGCCTTGGAACGGCGATTATCACACCAATATCAACATTCAGATGAACCATTGGCCGTTGGAGCAGGCCGGCTTGTCGGAACTCTATCAGCCCCTTACTACCCTGATGGAGCGTCTCATTCCTTCGGGACAACAGACAGCCCGTACCTTTTACGGTAAGGATGCCGAGGGCTGGGTACTGCACATGATGACCAATGTGTGGAACTACACCGCTCCTGGCGAGCATCCCTCTTGGGGGGCTACTAATACCGGTGGTGCCTGGCTTTGCGCTCATTTATGGGAACACTATCAGTACACACAAGACAAGGAGTACTTGCGCCGTGTCTATCCTATGTTGAAGGGTGCTGCCCAGTTCTTTCATTCGACTACGGTGCGCGAGCCCAGGCACGGATGGCTAGTAACGGCACCTACCTCTTCGCCCGAGAACAGCTTCTATGTACCGGGCGACAGTGTGACGCCTGTCAGCATCTGCATGGGGCCGACAATGGATGTGCAGTTGCTTACCGAGCTCTATACCAACGTCATTGAAGCTTCGCGATTGCTGGGTTGCGACGAGGCTTTTGCCGACACATTGGCACAGGATTTGAAGCAATTCCCTCCGATGCAGATAAGTCGGGAAGGCTATTTGCAGGAGTGGTTGGAAGACTACCGCGAGGTGGATGTGCATCACCGTCATGTGTCACATCTGTATGGCTTGCATCCGGGTAATCTTATTTCGCCCGAACGTACTCCCGAACTCGCCGAGGCCTGCCGTGTTACCCTGAACCGCCGCGGCGACGAGGCTACCGGTTGGAGCCGCGCCTGGAAACTGAACTTCTGGGCACGTCTGGGCGACGGAAACCGTGCGTGGAAACTCTTCCGCAGTCTGTTGTATCCGGCCGTTGACCCGGTAACAGGACACCACAACAGCGGTACGTTCCCCAATCTGTTCTGTTCACATCCGCCTTTCCAGATGGATGGTAACTTTGGCGGGGCTGCCGGAGTAGGTGAGATGCTGCTGCAAAGTCACGAAGGTTTTATCCGCCTGTTGCCTGCCTTGCCCGATTGCTGGGACGAGGGTCATTTCCGCGGAATGCGAGTGCGGGGTGGCGCGTCGGTCGACCTCGATTGGAAGCAAGGACATGCCAAGCGTGCTGTGGTTACGGCACGTGTATCGGGTACCTTTATATTGAAAATGCCGGCCGGTGTATCGAAGGCTACGCTAGTGCGTGACGGTACATCGGCCGGAACCTGCACTTCGGACAAGATAACCTTGAACCTGAAGGCAGGTGAAAGTTGTGAGCTGCGCTTTGAATAAGCGCAGCTCCAGCTGTTTTTTTATTCTATTTCCCATTCAAATACTCCGGACGAATAGTCGTCGGGGAGCACTACTTCCAGCTTCAGGGCTTGTGTTTGTATCGGGTTGAATTCCACGGTATTTCCTTTCCCTTTTTCTGTGCCGTATGTACCGGTAGCATTGACTGGTATCCATTGGCCTTTGCTGTCTTTGTAATAGACGCACCAGCTTTTGGGTACGCGGCAGCCGCCCCACGGTGCATCGTCATACCAGTAAACGGTGGTGGAGGAAACCTTTGTCGCTTCTGGAAATTCATACATAATCCATTCCGTGCTGTTCTTTTTAGGGGTCCAGTTGTAAAAGCCCATTGAACGGTCGTGCTCATCGGCCGGCACCAGCCCGTCGTTAATGGCCGTCAGAGCCGATTCCTTATACGAAGCCTCTATCTTGCTTTGTGAGGCGAGTGTGGCTGGTTGTACCGGTGTGGTGGCATTCAGTTCCTGCGGCAGCCATACACGCATCTTGCCCGTGCCGCGGTGTGCCCAGGCGTAGTAGGGAATCAAGGTCAGTTCTGCATCGGCGGTTGTCAAACTACCGTTGGGGTCGTATCCAAGCGTTTGTACCGGTGTCTGGAGTTCTACCAGTCCGTATAGCTTGTCGGGATTCTCGTGTATCTTGAATTGGGGACGGCGGTTCATCAGCACGCTCATGATGTCGAAACCGTTATCGGCCCACTCGGCACAATACACCAGCGGACCACGTTCTACGGCTATGCGTCCGCGGTCGGCGGCCACCTTGTCGCTGGCTTTTACCACACGGGGCTCCATGTCGAAGTGTATTTCCACTTTATCATTCTTTTTCCACTTGCGCGCAATGGTAAAATAGCCGTTTTGCAATTCGCTTTTTACCGGTTGTCCGTTGACTTTTACGGAGTAGTTCAATTGCTTGTAGTCTTTATAACGGTACAGGCTGCCAGGTACCGCTTGTCCGCGTACCCAGCCGGGAATACGGATTTTGAGGGCAAAGTTCCCGGCACGGTTTTTCCGGATGTCCAGCGTTACATCGCCGTTCCAGGGGTAACGGGTCGATTGTGCCAGTGCTACCTCTTTCCCGTTTACATCGAATCGTGCTTCGTTGGACATGAACAGGTTGACATACACGTCTTTGTCTTTGACGGCATATACATAACCTGGCACCGAAGGAATAAAGCGGCAGATATTGGACGGGCAACAGGCGCATCCGAACCAGGCTTGTCGCTGGTGTTGTCCCATGCTTTCGAGCGGGTTGGGATAGAAGAAGGCGCCGCCATCGAGCGAAACGCCCGAGATGAGGCCGTTGTACAGGGTCCGTTCAAGCACGTCATAGTATTTGGAATCGCCGTGCAGCAGAAAGAGCCGATAGTTGAGGTAGACGTTTCCGATGGCCGCGCAAGTCTCGCAATAGGCCGACATGTTGGGCAGTTCGTAGTTGGCTCCGAAGGTTTCGCCGTTGGCAGTAGCTCCGATACCGCCGGTGATGTAATATTTTTTGGTTACGATGTTGTCCCATATCCGGTCGATGGCGTGGATGTAGGCCGTATCGCCCGTGAGGGCTGCCACATCGGCCATGCCGGCATACATATAGGTGGCACGCACGGCATGTCCCACGGCTTCGTCCTGTTCGGTTACGGGTTTGTGGGCCTGGCTGTAAGCATCTCTCCGGGAGGTATGTCCGCGCTGGTCGAGGAAGAACTTGGCCTGCTCCAGATATTTCCGGTCGCCCGTGGCAAGGTACAGGCGTGCCAATGCCATTTCGGCAATCTGATGACCGGGTACACGTACCAGTTGGCCTTCGTTGGGCCCTATGGCACGACACACACAATCGGCATAACGGATGGCAATGTCCAGAAAGTTTCGTTTTCCGGTGGCCTGGTAGTGTGCCACGGCGCCTTCGACCATGTGCCCCAGGTTGTAGAACTCATGACTCAGTTCTTCTACCTTCTCCCAGCGGTGGTTGCCGGCCCAGGCGTGCGGATGCTTGGGGTTCATGGTGCGGGCAGTGTAGAGGTAACCGTCCGGTTCCTGTGCCGCGGCTACGATGGTTAGTACGCTGTCTATGTAAGCTTCCAGCTTTTTGTCGGGATAGGTCTGGAGCAGGTAACTGGCTCCTTCGATGGTCTTGTACACGTCGGTGTCGTCAAACGAGTAACCCTCCACTTTGTAGCTGTCGCTGGGGTGGGCAGCTTTGACAAAGTTATCGTAACGTCCCGTTTCCTCGCATTTGCCGAAAGCAAGCGGAATGGTGACTTCGCGGTTGGCCTGAAGGCGTTGTGCCCAAAAACCGTCAGTTACCTTTACGGCAGTGAAGGGTACGGGCGAGTATGGGTAGCCGTGCTGGATTTGTTGTGCCTGTATGTGTCCTGGCAGGAGGCAACATATCATGGCGCTGATTAGTAGTTGGTTTTTCATGTTGATACGTTTAAAAAGTATTGGATAAAAGATACAACCGTTTCGGCTGTCGGCATCACTTTTGAAGTACGCCGTTTCGTTCCGGTCGCTTTTGCAAAGATACACCGATGTTGGCAGAAGGACTGTCCTATATGTTTTGGATGCCTGCCTTGTTTGTTGCAACCGTTGGCCGATATGCCGTCTGTGCGGGCTGTTTGGTAACAAAAAGGTGATTTTTGTCTCAATCGGCTTACACACCCGTTTTAAAAAAATGTGGAATTAGCGCGTTGTCTCGTTGCTTCTTGCATAACCATGCGTTCCGTTTGCATGCCGAGAGCTTTTTTCTGTATCTTTATGCGCTTTTGGGGCATTTGATGGCTGTTTTTTCCGTGTTAGCATCCGTCGCGTAACCTGTTGCGAGCGCGCTTCCAACCTGTTACGAGCATGCTTCTGACAGGTTACGAGTAAACTTCCGACCTGCTACGACCGTTGACACACTGTTTGGGAGATGTTTTCCGGCCTTTTTTTCGCTAGATTTTTTGTAAGGATTTTGCTATCTTATTGAATGATATATAGATGTGCCTTTTCTGCTTTAAAATTTTCAACCTGTCCGTCTTTTGGGTGGAAACAAGCCATTCTGAAGCCGTTTGTTAAACAAAGTGTCAAAACGTCCATTCAAGTGCTGCAACTATTTGGCGTTATCTTCGGAATGCTGTACATTTGCGGCATTGAAACAACATCCTTAGACAGACGTATGAAAAATAGACTTCTCATTCTTTGCCTGGCTTTCTGCCTTGTCTTTCCGTTGCATAACTCATATGCCCAGGTAGGCGACCTGCCGCGTTCTACCCCCGAGGAGCAAGGCATTCCCTCGGCTAGCCTCACGCTTTTGCTCGACTCGCTGATGGCAATTCCTCGGACTGACATACATAGTGTAATGGTGCTTCGCCACGGGCATGTTGTTGCCGAAATGTGGCCTGCTCCTTTTGCCCCTGAATACCGGCATACCATGTATTCCTGTTCGAAAACCTTTGTGAGTGCTGCCGTAGGATTGGCTATTGAAGACAACCGTTTGCGTCTGGACGACCGCGTGGGCGCTTTCTTTCCCGACCAGTTGCCCGACACCGTGAGTTCTGAACTGGCCGCCATGACCGTACGCGACCTGTTGACCATGACTTCGGGCATTACTCCCGACTGGCAGATGCGTAACCATTGCACCGACTGGATTCGGACCTGGCTGGCCAAACCGCTTGTTACACCCGGTACCAAATTCCAATACGATTCCCTTTGTACCTATCTGCTGGCTGCCATTGTGCAAAAGGCAACGGGCATGACGCTTTTGGAATACCTGAAACTGAAGCTGTTCAATCCCATGCACATCACCGAGGTGGCTTGGGAAGAGAGCCCTGAAGGCTTCAATACTGGCGGTTGGGGACTCCACATCCAGACCGAGTCGCTGGCCAAATTCGGCCAATTGTTGCTCGACCGCGGCGTGTGGGATGGCGAACAGCTATTGCCCGCTTCGTGGGTGGAAGAAATGATGAAGGAGCAAGTCAAGGGTAGTGGATACGGTTATCAGATGTGGATGGGCGAGCTTCCGGGCTCGGCACGTGCCGATGGTGCGCTGGGGCAATACATCCTTGTTTATCCTGATAAAGACGTAGTTGTTGTAATTACCGAATGTACGCTGACCGACGGCCGCGCACAGCGCCGGCAGGTAGTCGATCTTCTGTTGTCGAAGACCTCGGAACAAGAATTGGAAGTTGGGCGTGACTACAAACGCCTGCAACGTATTCAGACTACCGCTTCGTTGCCTTTGGCTCCGGGAAAGGCGGTTTCTCCGTTGGACAAGGATTATACCGAATGCACCATTACTCTGCCAAAGAACAAATACGGATGGCAATCGTTAGGGCTCTATTTTGACCGCTCGAACAAGGAAGTTGCCGTCAACCTTACAGATAAAGACGGAACATCGGGCAAATTGCTGTTTGGCTACCGCCGGTGGGAAAAAGCTTCCGTCAATCTTTTCCCGCCTTATTCCATCAGCCCGATAGATAGCTTTAAAGGCATTGATGGTCCTTTCTGGGTAGCAGGAAGCTATGGTTGGACGGCTACCGACGAATTGAACCTCAAGGCACACTATGTCAACTGGATCAGTGCACTCGACATTACCATCCGTTTCCTGGGCGACAAGGCCGAGGTGACTGTTTCCGAGAACTTTTCTTCCGGCAAACCTTTGCGCTTGGAAGGAACCATCGAATAACCTGCTTTGACTGAACCATACCATGAAACGCCCTTTGTTATTACCCCTGAAACGTCCCTTCATCTGGTTGCGCCGCTTCCGACACCGGCGTGGCTACGGGGTACATTCGCCTTTTGCCTTCAATTTCATTACCAATGTAATCTACGAACGTACACCTTATTATAAATACGATGAGCTGCTTGTCTCCCAGAAAGAGCAGGCCAAGCAGAAAGATTGCGGTTGGGACTATGAAACGGGCAAGGTGAAACGGTTGTTGTTTCGTGTGGTCAATTATTGCCAGCCGGTTACGATAGTCGATGCCGGGTGCTTGTCGGCCTCTTCCCTTTACCTGAAAGCGGCCAAGGAGGGAGCCGATTATACGGCGGCTGCCGACCTTTCCGAGTTGTTTCTCGAGGCGGGCGTGCCCGTCGATTTCCTTTATGTGCACGACTATCGTCGCCCCGAGTTTGTGGAGGAGGTTTTCAATCTTTGTGCATCCCGCTCTACACAGCGTTCGGTGTTTGTCGTGGAGGGTATCCGTTATACCCCTTCCATGATGGCATTGTGGAAACGTCTGGTGCGGCACGAACGTGCGGGTATCACCTTCGATCTTTACGACCTGGGCATCGTATTTTTTGACAAGACAAAGAATAAACAAGATTATATTGTAAATTTTTAGTGAAGCCCGAACGGCATGGGGCGTCCGCTTACTACAACAGGAAACAGATGTGCTTCGTGAACAATGGACGGCTGCCGTGCGTTTACTGATAACGATTAAATCCAAACATTATGAAAAAGAGTCTGATATATACCAAAACAGGTGACCGTGGTACTACTTCGCTGGTAGGTGGAACCCGCGTATCCAAAACCCACGACCGGCTGGAAGCCTATGGTACGGTGGATGAACTGAATTCCTTTTTGGGATTGTTGATTACCTATTTGCCTGACGAGCACGACCGTACATTTGTGCAACAGGTGCAGGATGCCCTGTTTGTAGTAGGCTCGTATCTGGCTACCGACCAAAGTAAGATGAAATTGAAGCAAGCCAGTGTGGTGACTTCCGATCGGGTGGAAGCCATGGAACATGAGATAGACCGGTTGGACAGCCAGTTGCCCCAACTTACGGCTTTTGTTTTACCGGGTGGCAGTCGTGGAGCAGCCGTATGCCATGTATGCCGTACCGTTTGCCGTCGTGCCGAGCGTCGTATCTTGACTCTGGGTGAGCAAGTGGAAATAGCTTCCGAACTGTTGGCTTATGTCAACCGTTTGTCCGATTATTTATTTGTCCTCTCGCGTAAGATAAACCAGGACGAGAAAAAAGAAGAAATATTTTGGAAGAATAGTTGCAAGTGACA
>ENA-OOXJ01000690-OOXJ01000690.1-human-gut-metagenome-genome-assembly--contig:-NODE-690-length-26407-cov-2.786088_pt1 | contig 26407 bp, 26 predicted proteins | sample MGYA00241587_ERZ501343 | MGnify/ENA primary metagenome ERZ501343 (study PRJEB25962, sample SAMEA2042918) | human gut metagenome | biome: human gut; feature: human-associated habitat; material: faeces... | reverse complement strand
CTCCACAACCAGCGTCCCCTTGGGGTCGGTGACCACCAGCGAGGTGCCCTTGGTCTTCGTGCATTGCATGATGTTGGGTTTCACAAAAAAGCGGGTCTTGCCGCTGCCCGAGCCGCCGATCACCAGCACATTCTTATTGCGCGCATACCTTGGGTCTTTGGGGCGGCTGTTCAGGGTCAGGCGCTCAGTCTGGGTCAGGATCACGTTGTTCCAGGGGTCGGGGTCAATGAACGGCTGGATATCGCCCGGCTTGCCCCAACACGCGGAGCCATACTCGGCATTGCGCCGGTACTTCTTGGCGTTTCTGCTTTTTTCATAGACTGCCAGCCGCAGCAGGCAGCCCAAAGCCACGCCCAGCAGCAGATCCGAGGGAACGAAGCTGGGCCAGGGAGACTGGAACGCGACTAGAAAGCCGTCCATGAGGTGGAGCAGCTTCTCCGACATCTCCGTGCCTTCGGACAAGCGCCAGGCTTCCGCGAGCTTGGTGGCATACAGGCCGATGAGCACATAAGGGATGTTGAGGATCAGCAGCCTTTTGAGACGGGTTTGGGTCATCGCTCCATCCCCTTCTGACGCATACGCTCCACCTTTTTGCCCGGCGATTCCCGAACGGGATCAAGCGCGGGTTCGGCGGCAGAACGCGCCTGTTTTTGCTGTCTGGCCCATCCTACCGAGTAAGCGGCCATCGCCTGATGGATGGCGCTCCTGTCCCGTCCCTTGAAGAACAGGATGTAGCGAGGCTTGCCATCCTCGGAAACGCCTTTCTTTATGGCGTAATCCACGCCGTACTGTCTGGCATACCGGTCAAAGGCTTTCGCCTCGTCGCGGTCTGCCAGTTCGGCCTGTTCAACGCCCTGATTCTGCGCAATGAGCTTTTTGACCGTCTGCTTTCCCTGCGGCTTCACCTGCTGATGCGCCTGCACCTTGCCTTTGGAATACCGCAGGAACTTCATGAACGCCGCCGCCAGCGTGCGTGCGGTCAGCTTGCTGGTGTTGATGATCAGCGTAAGCGATCTGTTTTCGATGTCTTCCTGCATGGTTTATCCCCTCCTGTATCAGAATGAACCCGGATGCGCCACGGAGGCACCTCCAGGCGGTGAAGGTAGTACAGCGGTTGAATGATCGCCTGAATCATGGGTATTCACCTCTGTTTGCCGGAAGAGCGCGTTCAAAAGAAGGCCCATCCTTCTTGACGTGCTATGACGTTTCGGCATATAATGAAAAAGAGAAGTAAGAAAAGTAAGGAATCAAAGGAGGTGCTTTATGGAGCTCGCGAAAATGACCAGCAAAGGCCAGCTGACGGTCCCCGTCTCCATCCGAAAGAAGCTCGGCATTGGCGCAGGAGATCAGCTGCTGTTCTATGAACGCGAAGGGCAAATCATCCTGGCCCCCGTAACGCCCGCTTCGCTGGCTGCCGCCCAGGCTGCTGCCGCACAGCAACATGTTTACTCCCTTGAGGAAATCCGCGAAATAGCCGTTCCCATCGCGCGGCGTCATCAGCTCAAGCGCCTTACGCTGTTTGGTTCCTATGCCCGGGGGGAGGCAACTGCGCAGAGTGACCTCGATTTTCGTGCCGATGTTCCCGCGGACTTTGGCATGTTCCGTTTGAGTGCCCTGCAAGGCGATCTGGAAGATGCCTTTCATAAAAAGGTAGACCTGATCACGGAGGGAATGTTGAGCGATCCGCTGTCCGGCAAGCTGGCGCGAAACATCGAAGAAGACGAGGTGGTGCTGTATGGCGTCGGCAAGTGAGGCGCAACGGGATGGGGATCTCTTGCAGCATATTTCCCGTTACTGCGAAGACGCTATGGATGCGGCGAAGCAGGCCGGAAGCGAAGCCCTCTTTATGGACAGCCGGCTCTATCAGCACGCCGTGGCCATGTGTATTCTGGAAATCGGAGAGCTGGCCAAGCATCTATCGGAGGGTTTCCTTCAGGAACACGCGGAAATTCCATGGCGCGCCATTTGCCGGATGCGGGATATGTATGCGCACCACTACCACAGAACCGATCCGCAGCAGCTGTGGGCGACCGTTACGATGGATTTGCCCGTGCTCAAAGCATTCTGCGATCAACTGCATAAGGAATAAGAGAAGATCAGGGATGATTCATGCAAGCGAATCATCCCTGTTTTTGTGCCTGCCCCTATGGCTCTACCGGCAAATGCTTTTCACACGGCCCCGCTTTCCTCATCGAAAGGAAAGATCTGCGCCATCATCTCGAGCACCTTGTCCTGCTGATCCCTCGCCGCGCGCTCCCTGGCGGCTTCAAGCAGGATCTCCGCGATGCCTTCAAGCAGCCGGTTCATCTCCTGGCCGCGCAGCGGCACGGCGATGGATGCGCCCTTCATGGCCAGTTGGCTGGTATCCCGTTGCTCAAGCTGTCTGACCAGCTCGGAAAACTCCATCCGCTTGCCCAGCGGCGTAAGGAATACATCGCTTTGATTCAGGGCCTCAAACATCCGGGTGCGTTCGTCTTCGTTTTCAAACCCCAGCACATAGTACGGATCGCCCTTGGCATTGAAAAAGGATCGAATCAGCATAGGCCCTCCTTAGTCTTTCTTTTGCCCTTTCGCGGCGCGGCGCTTGCGGATCAGGCCCAGCGTGCCGCTGACCGCCATGAGCGCAATGCCCACCCACATGATGCCGGTCACAGCCAGATTCACACCGGTCTGAATGGTCGTATAGTTGATAAACCGCCTCAGCGTATCGGGCACAACGTAGTACTCGTCGATCTTGAGCCGGATGATTTCACCTGAGACGCTGTATCCCTCAAGCGTCTCGACCTCCTTGATGAAGTATTCGCCCGGCTTAAGGCCGCGGATGCTGACGATGCCATCCTTGTCGGATTCATACGTGCCGATGGAGTTGCCGCTTGCGTCCTCCACGGTGAACTTCACGCCCGGCAGCGGTACGCCGGAGCTGTCCGTCTTGAGAAACGCATAGTGGTCGGGAATGTTCACGCACAGGATGGGCTCGGGCTGCGTCCAATCGTCTCCCACATGCAGGCGGATGTCCTCCATGCGGCAATAGCCTTCCGGCGCAGCCGTCTCCCGGATGATCCAGTCGCCGTAATCAAACTGGCTGAAGGTGAATACGCCGTTCTTGTCGCTGATGACCGTCTCCACCTTTTCCATCGTGTCCGCCTTGAAAAGGCTAAACTCTACGCCGGGGATGGGCGTGCCGGAGGTATTTACCTTGATGTACGACACCTTTTTCTGACGGTTGACGACGGTGGCGAGGGGCGTTGGGCTGTTGGTATAGCCATCGTCCAGCGTGACATGGATCACGTCCTTGCTCAGCAGATAGCCTTCCGGTGCCTCCAGCTCGCGGATCGTGTAGCGGCCATACGCAGCGCCCACAAAGCGCACCATGCCCTCCGGGTCGGAGGTGGCCGTCTTGACCAGCTCCCCTTGCTCGTCAAACAGACCGAATGTCGCGCCAGCAAGCGCCACATCATCCTGATCGACCTTCCGAATCAGGATTTCCATCTGGCAGTTTTCAAAGGTGGCAATGGGCTTTTCCGGGTTCACAAAGGAGCCGTCCAGCGTGATCGGGACCCGTGTCAGGTTTTTGAGATAACCGGGCAGCGCCTGGGTTTCGGCGATGGTGTATGTCCCATAGGGGATATTCTTAAATGTCGCCAATCCATCCGCATCGGATACCGCAGAAGCCTGGAGCGTGCCGTCTTCGCGGAAAAGGCCAAATTCAACGCCCGCCAGCGGTTTCCGGTTTGCATCCACCTTTTGAATGGAGAAGCGGGTAGCCTCATCCGCCAGGGACGTCTGACCGGTCACTTCGCCGTTTTCATGGACGGTAAAGGTCATCTCCGCTTCGCTGAGCGCATAGCCTTCGGGGGCCCACACTTCCCGAAAGGTGTACGTTCCCGGAACCGCCGGGAATGTGGGGAGGGTTCCGTCCTCGCCGGTATACCCGCGGCAGACCATCTCCCCTTTGGCATTTCTGACCTCGATGAGTGCGCCCGGCAGAGACTCAGAACCGGTCAGATCCGTCTTGGAAATCCGCACATCGGCATGAACGATCTCGTTATGGATGGGTGTTTCCACCCGGTAGATCACCTCATGTTCCTCGTTTGCAAATTCTCCCGTGATGCTGACGCGATAGCGGGTATCCTGCAGCACCCACCCTTCCGGGGCAAACAATTCCTGCACATAGTATTCCCCGTGGGGAAATTCCCCGCTGAAGGTCAGCTCACCCTCCTCATCGGTGATGCCGGTAGCGATGAGCGTGTCCGCTTCAAGCGTTTCCGTGCCATAAGGAATGGGGTCACAGGTGAACAGCCCGAAGATAAAGCCCTCGCCCGGGCGATTCACCAGCACGGATGTGCACATGCCGTCCTCTCCCTGTTGCACGGACACAGTTTCCTTTTCTTTGGTGAGTGAAATGCGGGCTGGCATCAGCTCGTTGGAGACGGCAAGGCGTGCCCGAACCAATTCGGTGTCGTGATCCGCAGCAGACAGGACAACCTCATAGCGGGTTTCATCCAGCACATATCCGTCAGGCGCGGAAACCTCGGTCACCACATAGCGCCCAAGCGGCAGCGGGTCTGTGGCGGAAAGGCCGTCTGCCGCCGTCGTGATCGTGGCGGCAAGCTCTCCGGCTTTGAACCAGACGGTTTGCTCCTTGCCTACAATGTCTTCGGCTGCGCGCACTTCATAGACAGCGCCCGCCAGCAGGCCATCCGCAAACTGGGGCGTATGGACCGTATAGCCGAAGGCGTCCTCGTGTTCGCTGAACCCCGTGAGCACAGGCCCTTGCTTGTCGATCTCAATCGTGCCCCGGATGGGGGTGTTGGTCACATGAATCTCCTGCGCGATGGCCGCGTCCGTCGCTGCCGATGCAATGAGGGGGAGGGCGATGACCAGAAGCCACAGCAGGATGGCACAGACAGGCTTTCGTTTCATATTCATCTGTTTACCTCGTTTCTTTCATCGGAATGAAAAAAGGCAACGGAATGTTCCGCTGCCTTTTGAACATCATTTTGCCTTGGGTGTGGCTTCCTCGCCGGTTTGTTCAGGAATGCGCACGATGACGGAGTAGCCACCGTCCAGATAATCGTCCGGCACAACGGTTTCCGTCACCTCGTATTCGCCCCATGTCAGCCAGGGGGTCTGCGCGATTCCGTTTTCATCGGTCGTGATCACGGCAACCACCTCGCCGTCCCCTTCGCCGTTGTGGGAGGGCAGGCCCGAAATGCGCGTGACGGTGAATTGCGCACCCGGCAGCCCTTTGCCGGTTTCGCTGTCCGTTTTGACGATGCGCAGGACACCCTGAATCGGGCGGTTGGTCACGGTGCGGGAGACGATCTCATCCATGCCCACGGTGATTTTCTCGCTCCAAAGCGTTTCCTCATAGCCCGTGGGCGCTGCGTGCTCCATCACGATGTAGTCGGCGGGGAACAGATCGGGCGATTCCGCAATGCCCTGTTCATTCGTGGTCATCTGCGCCACGCAGTCCCCGGCATTGCCCGCTTCATCCACCGAATAGATGTCAAAGCGGACGCTCGCAATGACATGCTGGTCCAGCTCATCCTGCTTGAGAATCCTAATCCGTCCGGGCGCGTCCTCATTGACGACCGTGTCCAGCAATCCGATGGGGTTTTGATAGGTGCCGTCAACCGTCACCTCCCACGTTTGAGCAGACGGATGATAGCCATAGGGCGCGCTCAATTCCCGAATGGTATACCGGCCATATGGAATCTGCTGAAACACAACGGAGCCATCCGCATCGGAGGTAGCCTCCTGCACCTGATCGCCCTGCTCGTTGAACAGGCCAAACACCGCGCCCGCAAGCGCTTCGCCGTTCTGCCTGATTTTCTTGAGCGTCACCCGGTTTACCTCGTCCCGAATCACGGTGTCGCCGTGCACTTGTCCATCGGCGGTAACGGTGAATGTCTTGATGGCGGTGTTCAGCGCGTACCCGGAAGGCGCATAGGTTTCCTTGAATGTGTAGGTGCCGGGCACGACGGGAATGTTGGGGATTTCGCCGTTTGCATCGGTGTATTCGCGGTAGATGATGTTGCCCTCCGCGTCGTAGACCTCGATGAGCGTGCCGGGCAGTTTTTCTGCGCCGGTGATATCCGTCTTGGTGAGGGTCACAGGCGTGTAAATCAGGCGGTTGAGGATCGGCTGATCCAGATACACGGTGATGACGTTTTCACCGCTCGCCTTATGGTCCGGGGTCAGCGTGACGGGGTACGTCTGTGCACCCAGCAGCCAGCCGTCCGGCACGGACAGCTCCTTGATGTAGTAATCCCCATGCGGATACAGCCCGGAGAACATGAGATTGCCCTGGCTGTCGGTTGCGCCGGTGGCCATCAGGGTGTTCGCAGGCAGCTTCTGGCTGTCGCCATACGTGATCACGTCACGGTTGAACAGGCCAAAGACAAAGCCTTCGCCGGGAACCGTCTCCACGGTCTGGTGAATCATGCCGTCCGCGGTTTCAGTCAGCAGCAGGTTTTCCTTCTGCTTGCGCAGGGTGACGCGCACCGGCAGATAGGTATTGCCGGCGGACACCTTGGCCTCGACCATCGCGGTCTGCTGATCCACAGCGGCCAGCGTGAAGGGATGCGGCGTGGCGTCCAGCACGTAGCCATCCGGTGCAGAAATTTCCGTGAGGGAATACTTGCCCAATGGCAAAACCCTGGATTTGACCGAGCCGGTCTTGCTGGTGGTGAGCGTTTCAATCAGCTCATCCTTGCGGTAGAACACAGAGCCTTCCCTGCCCACAATGTCCTCGGCAGCGCGCAGTTCAAACACAACCCCTGCCAGATAGCCATTTTGAAACACCGGGCGCATGACGGTGTTCCCATAGGCGTCCTGCTCATCCTCAAAGCGCACCAGCTGCAAGCCTGTCTTTTCGAGCAGCACATCGCCGCGTACCGGCGTATTGGTGACGTTCAGCGTGACCGTTGCTGCGTCGCTGGTGGTCACAGCACGCGCTGCCATGGGCAACATCAGAATGGCGATCAACCCAAAAAAGAGAATCGCGCACAGGCCCAGAAAGACAAACCTTTTGGTGAAGCAGATCATGGACGTCCCCCTCTCATTTGATCCATGCGTTTGCCGTATAACCGGCATCCAGATACCCATCCGGCACACCCGTTTCCGTGATCTTGTACTCGCCCCAGGGGAGCAGGCCCGTTTCCGCGATGCCCTGCGCATTGGTTGTCAGGGTGGCGACCACCTTGCCGACGTCCGCCGCGTGATCCGAGGCCGGTCCGGACAGGCGGGTTACGGTAAAGACCGCTCCGGCCAGTGGCTTGCCTGTGAGGCTGTCTGTCTTGACGATGCGGATGCGCCCCATGATGCGGTCATTGACAAATGCTACATCCGCCGTCATCCCGGCCACCACGCTGACGCTGCCCGAAGAAGAAGCCGACAGGGCATAGCCTTGCGGCGCGGTCTTTTCCCTGACGGTGTACATGCCGGGCGTCAGATCGGGAAAGAGGGCTACGCCGTCTGCTCCGGTGGTCTTTGTGGCCAAAACAGAACCGGAGCTGCTGAGCAGTTCAAAGACAGCGCCCTGTAGGAGCAAGCCGTCGCTGGACTTCTTGGTCACCCGGATTTCTCCGGTCTTGAGCTCGAAGGTGACGCTTGCGGTTTGCAGCGCATAGGGCGCGCCGTACAGCGGAACCATGACCTTCTGAATGGACACGCTGGGAATGCCGACGAGGAAGTTGGCTTCCTCCTCATCCGAAGAGATGGATTCCATAGAAATGGCGAATCGGTTGAGGGAAGACGTGACCTGAATGGTATCGCCGCTTCTCAAATAGTAGTAATTGCTGTCAGCACCCGCGCTGTTGCCCATCAGCGTTCCCACGGATTTGGGGATGCGGATCAGGTCAGCGTCTGTGGTGAGCGTGACGGTGCCGATGTACTGGGAGCCGGACACGCTCAGGCTCTGGTTGGATGCCGTGATCTTGCCGGTGATGGACGCGCGGGCGATGCCGTTTTCTGCAAGCCATCTGGCATAGGCGAGATACACCGCCGGAGCGCCGCCCGAAAAAGCGTAGAAATTGTCCATATCCCAATAGCTCCTGACGTACTGCGCGCCTTCCAGTTGCTTGATGACCTCCCGCATGGCGAACTGCCCGGCAACGCGGCTCCAGACCTCGTTGTTGGAATCGCTGCGATTGATCGCCATGAAAGGATAGGTGTGGCGCAGCACCCAGGCCAGCGCGTGCATGGTCCTGGCCGAGAAACGCACGCCCGAAACGCCGCCGCCACCCGGGTTATTCACAAAGTAGTCCATATCCACCAGCACATAGGGACCTTTGGCGGTTTGGCTGGAGCCGGAGCCTTCGCCGGGGCCGGAGAGATTGTGCTCCAGGCAGTAGACGGTGAAACCCTCCAGGTAGTGGGGCGTCGCGTAGATCGTCCCATGGGACGGGGACTTTGCGATCTGTGGATAGGCGCTGTCCTTGCCCGAACTGCCATAGAGCGAGGATTGCCCGGCATAGAAGCCGCCCACGCTGCCATTGATGTTCTTGAGCGAAAAGCCGTTCATCGGGGTGGACATCAGGGATACGCTCATGGACTGCATCTGCCGCATGTCATCCTGGGAATAGGCGAAATCCGTGACCGTGCAGGCGTCCCCGTCAGAAGGGCCGGTTTCCGCAGCCATCACAAAGCAGGTTGCGTAATCCGTCCACTTCATGGTGCCGTCGGCAAAATCGTCGCCATACAGGAAACGAACCTCATACCAGCCGTTACCGCGCTCATCCAGTTCGGCAGAGAGGACCTGCACGATCGCGTCCCGCACAAACTGTCCCAGGTAACCGGCGCAGACGTTGCTTTCCACCGCATAGGCGTCGATCCCGTCAAAGACACGCGTATCGGTGGTCACGCTGATATATTCACCGGGCGCAGCAAGTGCCAGCTCATCCGCGTTTTCATCGGGTGGAAGAAGTTCTGTCATGCCCGAATCCGGAAGCGGTTTGGCTGCATCGCCGGGTTCATCCTGCTCAGGCTGAAGCGCGGCATCATCATTCGGTGTTTCCGTAACCGGCTGCTGTTCGTCGGGCACAGTATCCTCCTGTGTTTCCGCAGGTTCAGATTCCGCACCCTCTGCCGGCTGTGTGCCGCTGACGATGAACAAGGTCATCATGCCAATGTCCGTCATGCCCTCGCCTGCGAGGACGTCCTGGATTTGGACAATCTCCTCATCCAGCAGAAAATGCGTATCCAGATCACCCGCCTGCACATAGCCGCAGACCACTTCACCGGCATCGTTCAGAAACCAGATTTTGACCGAATCAGGTTCCACGAATTCCGTAGCCAGAACCCATACGATATCGTCCATGGGGGTGTAGAGCAGCTCATCCTCGGCCATCGCCGGGTCGCTGTACACGCAGGTCTGACGGACGGTAGCGGCGTACACATGCCCCTGCTCAAGGAGTGCTGTCTGGATGGGAAGCGGATTGCCGCTGTCCATTTCCCCGTCGGTTTCAGTCATCCCGCTTCCATCCGCATCCTCGATGGATGGCTCGTCGGGAAGCGCTTCCTGTTCGGCATTGTCCTGCGGAGTATCGGCAGGTACATTGCCCGGCGTCTCTTCTGTGGATTCTTCCTGACCGGCAGAGGGGGCATCCGCAGGAAGGTCGTCGTCGTTCCCGGGGGCATCGGGTATTTCCGAGTGCTCCGTGCCGGGAACCCCGCTTTCTCCTTCGGGTTCAGGCGTAGCGGAAGGAAGCGTCGTGTCCGGTAATGCTTCACCGAATGTGGCGATCAGATCAGTAGGTGTAGCGGTTTCTGCCCACGCACTCCCAGGCATGCAGCCGAGGGCCATGCTCATCGCCAGCAGAAGCGCCGCCAGGCGTTTGATTCTCTGTTTCAACTGCATAGGGTTCCTCCTTCATGAAGTCAATATCGTTCCTGAACGGCCATGACGATCAGCCGCCCGCTGACCCCTCCATAGCTGCGGTCACAGGTGATCAGCGTCAGGAGTTGGTCATCTGCTTCAACCTCCACGCCCGTGCTGTACAGCGCTTTTTCCCGGGCGCGATTCACAAACCCCAGAAATGCCTGGCTACTGTGAAAGGTTGCCGTTGAAGGGTCCCACTCGCTGACTTTCATGTTCAGCACGGCGAAGATTCGATAGCTGCGTCTGCCGAAAAGGCCGTCCAGTGTCACGGTGCTGTGCTCCTGGTAATAGGCCACATCCTTGTACTCGATCAGGGAGCTGAACATCGCGTTGCTCTGGCTCAGATGATGGCCATATATCGCAATGTTTTGGCTGGGCTTCTCATAGTCGGATGTGGTCAGGGAGAACAGGCATCCCAGCTTGCTCTTCTTTCCCGTGAACAGGTGATTGAGGTAATACGCCGTGTCATCCGAGCGCACGACCGGATAGCTGACCGCAGTCCCCGGAATCGTAAGCCAGGCGGCAAAGTCTTCATTTTGCGCCCGGCAGGCGAAAAGATCCAGGCCGGAGGTCTGCAAAGCACCAGCATGAGGAGGTGAAGTCACGCATGGCGACACGCTGGGGGTATCTCCATCCTGCAAAAGTGGAACGAAACTCCCGGATGGCGTGTCAGCTGGCAGCGGCATATCTGGGTGGGAAGATGCCAAGGATGCGTCCGTCATTTCTGCATCGGCCGCAGGCGTCAGCGGGACCGCCGTTGGACTTGGCGACGGCAAACGGTAATGCTGCGCCATCTCCGCATATTCGTTCTCGTCGATTCGATAGGCCGCAAGCTCTGCTGCCACGGGCAGCAGCAGCGCCACGCCGGCGGCAAACGCCGCAAGCAGCGCAAAGGAAGCGGTCTTCGTTTGTTTGTTCAAGCAATCCCTCCAATAAAAAAAGCACACGCTCTTCCTCAAGTGTGCTTATCGTTCCTGTGATCTTTGGCGGCTCCTGAGCCAGTTGTCCAGCAGTTTAAGGATGACCTTCTCCATCTGTTTGGCTGTGTAGGATTTGGGAAAGTACTTTTTCAACGTATCGTGACTGAGCGTCACGGAATTGTACAGGGGTTTTTTCTCCTCTGACAGGATATCCATCACGCCTTGTTCCGACAGCGTGCCTTCTTTGCTCTCCTTTTTCATCCGCTGCGCTTGCGAAAGCGAGGGCGTTTGCTGCGTGACCTCCAGCGCCGTTTGCAGCCACTTCTGTTCTTCTGGCTTAAGGTATGACAGCTCAACAGCCGGTGTAAAGGCCAGTTCGCCGCTATCCACCTTATCTTTCAAGGGTTGATCGAGACTGTTCAAGCGGATATAGCGTTGTATCTGCGATTTGCTTTCCCCTGCATCTTCCGCTACAATGTCACGCGCTTTCTGCCCATCCAACTTGTGCCCAAGTTGGGCACAAGTTAAATCACGTCGCTCTCCCTGATGCTTGATGGCTTCCAGCTTCATCTGATAGGCTTTGGCCCGTTCGCTGGGCAGGATATTTTCCCGCTGAAGATTGCTGTCCACCATGATGATGACCGCTTCATCGTCGTCCAGATCTCTGACAATGACCGGCATCGTATCCAGCCCCGCCAGCTCACAGGCGCGTTTTCGCCTGTGACCGGCTATGATTTCATATCCCCCTTCCTCCAGAGGCCGGGCAATCGCCGGTACGAGCACACCATATTCCTTGATGCTTTCCACGGTTTCCATCATGCGGTCATCATCCACCACGCGGAAGGGATGGTCCTTAAAGGGATACAGCTCGGACAGCGGGATCTGCTGAATCTGTTCCCGCGCACGGGCTTCCCGGATCTCCTCCGTGGAGAAGAGGTCATCGTAGGAGGTCAAGCTGATGTTTCTGCCGCTGCTTTTCAAGTTGCAACACCTCCTTTGTCAGCGCGTGGTAGGCGCTGGCGACCTTGCCGCCCGGATCGTGCTCAAAGATGCTCTTGCCTTCGGCGCTGATCTCTGCGGCACGGACCGAACGTGGAATCTCCACATGAAACACGTTGATTTTGGCCCCGTAGGTATGGCGCAGAAGTGCCGAGATTTCCCGGCTGTTGTGTGTCCGGCTGTCCACCATAGTCAGCAGAACGCCGTCGATGCGCAGCTTCGGGTTGATGTTGCGTTTCACGCGGGCAACAGTCGAGAGAAGCTGCTCAACGCCTTTTGCCGAAAGGTACTGCGCCTGCACAGGGATGAGAATACGGTCGGCGGCAGCCAGTGCGTTGATGGTCAGCATGCCTAGCGATGGGCTGCAATCCAGCAGGATGTAATCATAGTCCTTTCTGTAGGTTGCGATGACCTGCTTGAGTGTGATCTCCCTGCTCATGGCATTGACGAGGGATACCTCCATTCCGGCAAGGGCGATGTTTGCAGGCAGCAGGTCCACGCCCTCCGTGTGATGAAGCACCCCCTCTCCCGGATCAATGGGGGCATCGCTCAGCACCTTTCCCATGAGATCTGCCAGCGTCACCGGAAGTGTATCCGGCTGCGGATAGCCCAGACTGATGGTCAGGCTCCCTTGCGGGTCGCAGTCAATCAGCATCACCCTCTTTCCCTCGCGGGCCAGATCAATGCCAAGATTGGCGCAGGTCGTCGTCTTGCCCGTTCCACCCTTTTGGTTGACGATTCCGATAATAGATGCATTACTCATGATCCACCTCCTTTTCGGGGTAAAGAAAGAGCGCCAACGGAATTTCCGCTGGCGCTCTAAAGCCTTTTCTTGACAATACCATTATATCACAAAATACCTGACATTCATTGGAAACTTGTTCAACTTCGTTGGAAACTTTTCAGCGGTATTGGAAACAGTTTTGTCAAGAAAATTTCTCATGGAGTAAGAAGCGTTTCAAGTTCAGTGAGCGCTCGATTACATCTTTTGTACAAACACGCTGACGTAACATGTTCTCGCTTGGCAACGGATTCGACAGTCTGGTTCAAAAGGTAAAGCTCGGTGAGCAATTTCACATGGCTTGGATTTTCCATTGATGCCAGAACCGAAAGAATATCATTGACTACCTGTTCATATTCAGCAGACAATTTCCTTACTTCTTCTTTTGCTTCCATATACCGGATAATAGCGTCTTCATTTGCGGTCACATTTCGAGAATGAGAGACACTATCCTTTTGAAGTTTTGCAGTTATACGTTCGGTCATACTCCTATACAGCTCAACCTTCTGTAATGCTGCATCAGTTTTCTGCTCAATCTTCCTTGCTCGCAGAAGAAAAGCTTTTCCCCGTCTCAAAATGATTCACTCTCCAATCTTCGAAGCAACATACTCCCGTCAACACCTGAATAAAGCAGAAATTCATCCGACCGGAAAAATGACCGAATATCCAAGAGCCAGATGCAATAGTGTGCAATTCGGTTATCCAAATATGCCATTTCATCCTCACTCATTCTTTTCCCGGATCTTCTTTGCTGCCGCAACCATTTGAGCATTTTAGAGATGTTTCGATAGTCGTTGACTGCTTGAATAACAACTGCGTTTGCAAGTGCCTGCCAGGGATTCATGTCCCCTGTAATACAGTGTAATGATATGTCTATCTTATGCATCACGGGGCCTCCTTCTTGGTTGGTCCTTCAAGGGCATCCTTCGGATTACCAATTTTGACGCTGGAAACAACCAGAGTGCTTTGTTCTGCCAGTGGACGCTGCTGTTTGCCGCAATGCCGCAGATTCACGCTACTTTCAGAAATGACACATTTCCCATCTTTTCTCTCCATCTGTCTGGCTTTTCGGCAAGCAAGTTTCTCTTCATACATGATGTGCGCCAATGCCGCTCCAGCCGTCGGGTCTGCATATTTTTCGCTGTTCCGATACAAAATCTGCTCTCCTTAAGTTCATCTTTTGCTTTCGATTATGTCAAACATGTTTGAATCCCCCAGGCACTTCTATGTCCTCCATCAAAGGGGACTCCTCCAACGTAAGTTGATCAAGTTTCTCGCTCCATGCATGCTGAGGTGGTAGTCCCTTTACATCTGACATCGTTCTGCTGCGCTTATCGAAGTAAAGCACGATCATTTCATCCACCACACCCAAGTCCCGGTTTTTCATGATCTCGATAGTATTGCCGGCACCTGGCGGTATTTCCAGTTTTGGATATACGGTTTTATAGCGCCCCATAAAATCCACATTGACCCGATGAACCATAAAGACGTTGTCAGCTACGTTTGTGATGTCCCCCGTACCACTGATATCTCCTTTGCGAGGAAATGCCTCTGTTTTGCGTGGGTGACAAATGAAATGAACATGAATGTTAAGTTCCTTGGCCATGGCTGAAAACCGCTTGACGATCCGCGTTTGCATGTCATACTTATCCAGCATACTAACATGAGGAATATCAAGCGCCATCATGTTGTCAATGATTGCAACAGCGGCATTGTTTTGCTTGACCCAATTGTAGACGGTACGGAGCACGACTTCCCAATCAGTTCCGAAGTCGTTGTCGTAAATAGATAGCCTGCCAGCCAGCATAGCATCCAGTTTTTGCTCAATGCCCGGTTTCAGACAATAATGGTTACTATTCAGTTTATCCAATTCTACATTTTCTGGCCCAGCAGCTTGGCGAAGAACGCAGTCACGTACACGAGAGGCCGTCATCTCACCAGAAAACACAGCTACTTTGTAGCCCTCTGTAATCGCTGCAAGTCCCAGCTGACTGACAAGCGTTGATTTACCTGATGCGTTGCTGCCGCTCCAAACAGACAGTTCACCTTTATTGAAACCGCCAATTTTGGCATCCAGTTTGCGCAATCGGGAACGAATTACCTCAATTTTGCTACGATCATAGTTTGGGATTGATGCAAAATCCAACATTCTGGACTGCCTGGGGCGGCTGTCTGCGGAAAGGTTTTCGCCGTCCTTTCCCAATGGCGACTGCTGCGAAATTGAGATGTTTTGAACCGGCCGAATAGCATAGGGGCTATTGGCATAGGCAGCAGGATCAATCTTCTCTCGAAATTCATGCCAGTGATAGCTGGAACAACTATTGTGGAAACAGTGAAACCCCAAACAGCCATTGTTAAACGCAAAGACCGCCGCATCACCATTACGATGGGAACTGTCAAACGGGCATTCCTCAAGCTGGTACTTGGTTCCGGAGCTAATGGTGATTTTCTTTATGACACGCAAGGAGTAATCTTCCAAAAATTGCTCCAAATCAAACGCCGCACCGTTATGTTTTTGTGTTTTTTTCATCTCTGACATCATATTTCGCCGAATGTCGGCAACATTGTGTACCAGCTCCATGGAGCTTTCCTCGATGGGCTCTGGAAAGCGGATGATCTGGCTGACTCGATATGGACGCTCAGTCGTATTGGCTCCTTTGCGAGCCATTGTTCCATACAATTTGGTGATACGAGCTGGGTTGGAAACAGAGGTATCAATCTTGACCGCATCCGTGCTGAACCACATGTCCAATACAGACAGAAGATCTGCAATCGTCTGCCTCTCCGCGGTAGCCGCATGAATCTTAAACAAAAGATGATACCCGTTACCGCTGTCTGCAACAACCGGCTCCTTAAATCCCATTGCCATGAGTTTCATCATAACCGCACCTGCGATTTTTCGCGCGGCTTCTTTTTCCGGCACAGAGGCATTAACGCCGCTGGGTCTCACTGGATCTGCGTCAATGAGAATCCACTGATAACCGCCAATGTCGTTGTCACTGGTTGTTTCCCTCGGGTATTCAATCAACCGCTCATGCTGACCTCTGGCATAACAGGCGGGCTGCACCACGTTCAATGTCTGATAGAACGTTCTATTGGGATATTTTGCGAGTTCTGTTGCGATGGCAGGACTGCTTGCCTTGAAATAACCGCTTATGATTGGTTTTGGATCAATGCTGCGAATCTCAACGATGTCATCAGGGCCATGCAACAAGGTCAACCATTTCATCGTGAAGTCCATTTGATGACCTCCTGGTGTTCTGCCGGTTTTACAAACTCCCTCCAGGTTTCCTTCTGAAGCCATGTGACGATGCCTGGAATAAACTGACCATCATCCATTCGCCATGACATGGATTGTTTCGCTGTGTTCAACGCTGCCATAATTGCTTCTTGTGTCGCTCCATGGTTTATTGCTGCATCATATAGCTGTTCAGCCTCTGCACGCCGGGTGCGGCGTTCCTCGGGATACGCCAACCAGAGCTCACCGAAGCCGTCAGCGTGAATTGGAGAATGAATATATTCTTTTTTATTTCCTCCTATGTTAGGTCTGTCTTTCATACCAATAGAGGTCGTTCTTTCGTACCAATATGGTCTGCTTTCCGTTCCACGCATGTACTCATTTTCTGACCTCGGTGGTCTGTTTCTGCCTGTGGCGCTGGTCTGAATTTCATTCCATTTGATGATTCGAACCAGTGTCCCACTACGGCCTTTCTTGAGGCTCACATATTCCGCTTGCTCCAGCCGCGCAAATTTTCTGATTAGTTTGTCCCTGGACCAGCAAAGCTCTTCTGCTGCATGGCGGAATGACATCGGGAATTCTCCTGGCCGGATCTGGACTCCACGCCAAACATACAAATTCCGGCTGGCTTTATGCAAGCAGTAATGATATAGCTTAAATAAACCATCGTCTGACCATATGGGGCTTTCTCTCAGAGGCAAACGTGTATTGATACCTTGTTCGTTTTCATACAACATGGTTTACTCCTTGAGTCGAAGAAGGCATGGCAGCAGGTCAAACCTGCTGCCAGCATATTTTTATCTGCCGCTCCATCCCGGCAAGAATCCCAATTAAGCAAGTGAACTTAAAACGAAATGCGCCTTCTGCCCACAGATTTGGTCTTGAAGGAAATGGTCGCCACATTTCTTTGTGCGGCTACTTTCGCCATCATCTTGGCCATATCCGCAGTACATTTCATGCCGGTCATCTGCTGCTTCATCCTTTTAACATTTCTCATCATCGCAGGCATTCAATTTACCCTCCATTTCGTGTTTGGTGCTGCCAATGTACTTGGACTGTGATCAAAAGAAAAATTGCGCGTGGTTATGAAAGTGTGTCAGCATGATGTGAAGACGTTTATTGACACATGCATGAGAAATCCCGATGTGCCGGGCTATTTCTCTGCATGAGTATTGTTGGATATAGTGCATCTTCAAAATGGTTGAGCCATCTTTTACAAGCTTGTCTGCGCAATCGTAAACTGCCGCAGACGTTTCTTTTAGGATAAACTGTGATTCGGGATCATTCTTACCCGTAAATGCAAACACTTCTTGGATAGAATCCAGGTTCTCAAATATTCCCTTGGCTCCCCAAGGGCACTTCTGGCAGTCTCCCTGGCATTTTGAATACCGGTTTTGTGCACACCGCTTCTCACGTCGGGCCAGACGACGTATTCTGCCGTTCTCGAGACGAATCGCCTCATATACGTCTCGTGCAACGGTAATGGGCTTTCCATCGACCATCACAAAATTCTTTGTCGCACAATCCTTAGTTTTCACAATCAAAGCCCTCCTTTTAGGCCGAATGGAGGGATGATCCACAAACACCGTCAGCATGAGCTAAACAGCCGTTTGAAGGCGCTATCTCCACTCGGCCCCAGCTGCACTTCCGATGCCAGCTGCGTCGTATGTAGCTTCTTAAGATGCTTTGTACGGAAGCGGCTTTGATCAGAAACCATCACGAAGCATCTCAGTATTCAGGTTTCTCCTGAACGCACGGATACTGTAACAGATCAGCTCTAAAAACCGAATTCAGGTTCTGAAACCGTAAAATCTCAAAATAAAAGGCTGTTCTGCTCCAAACGATGTTTCGTTGGGACAAACACGCCCTAATTTCTTGACTTTTTTCAATCCCGAAGTTTCCGATTTTGAAATTAAAAATTTATTTTGAATCAAAAAAACCGCCGGCTGGCGGTTCTTGACTACCTATCAAAGAGCATCTTGTGCGACTCCGTGATTTCGTAAATATCATCCATGAACATACAATCGATAATGCACTGATACCGATAATACTTAACCATAACTGCGCGTGTAAAACCAATCATATCTAAAAACAAAGCCGAAAGAGGCGGGGGTAGTTGAAGTCCCACAACCAATCTGGTGGCTTCCTGGATAGAATATTTGAAGTCATCATCCTTACACATTCTGCTGATTGTTGCAGGACTCAGTCCTGAATTCAATGCAAGCTCCTTCTGTGTTCCCACACGATCAGCGATCAGTTTTTTTAATGCCGTAGTAGGACGCCGTGGAAGCTCGTCCAGATATTCCATGTTCTTGTTCATGAGATCTTCCACAGTCATCCCCGTGACTTCCATGGTGTGAATCATCATATAGACCTCATTGTAGTCCGCATCAGAATGCAGTTCCCCAATCTGATAGCCAGCGTTTGCTGAAATATGATATACCTTATGAAAACGCAAACAGCACTCATCCACATGGGCAAGTGCCCACGCCGTCAGCGCCATGCTTTTTCCGGCCTTTCTGATGAACTGCGGGAGATTACAACATACATGACCATCAGCATAAATGTATTGATGGGTATTAATCAGGTCGCGGAATCCTGGCTCTTGTTCATACATCTCTGTAAACTGGCCACGGCTAATTACAAAGGTGTCATGTGATCCAAGATTGTCCGGGTTGAAGGCAAATGGCTGAATATACTTCCCATCAACGAAATTGAACGCACCTTTAGCCCCTGTAGAACCCATGGTAATCAATCTGGTTTTGATAACTGACTTTGGTTTCTGCTTTTCGGCGGAAATACGATGGATCACGGAAGAAATCTTCTGTCCTAGATTATCCTGCGAATTTGCAACTTCACTCCAGTAACGATGAACCAGCGGAGTAATTACAGGTCGTGGAAACATTGCTGCAATTCCAACAAAACTCGCCTGACGTTCTACCCAACGAATATCCTTTTCAGCAGGTTTCGATGCTTTGTCTGTTTCAGTGTACTCAAGCAAATGAAGATCTGCGGCATGTAGCTGTTGAAGTTCAAAAAACATGGCATGCCATTCATAATGCCCACATTCATGATAGATTTCTCGTTCCAGATCTCCTTGATGCAGCCGGTTTTCATTGATGATAATCGTTTTGGCAGGAATGGCTAATTCCTGGAAGGGTTCATCATCTGTTCCGGTTCCTGTTGCACCAGAAGCCACCACGCGCGTATACCCGTCTTTGAAGTATAAAATCGCTGCTGTATGATGATTCCGATACAAGGACACATGCATAATCTTTAACCCCATTGCCTGCGCCAGTGTGATAGCGCCATTTTCCTGATAGGTCAAAATTGCTTGTTCGCCTTTATATTTACGGAGCATCTGCAATACCATAATTTCCATCTCATCATAAGTAAGTACCGGGACTAAATATTTGGACAGTTTGGGCAAATTGCGTTCAGGTAAGCAGAAAGCGCTTAATTCCCGAATCCCTTGATGGAGCGTAATGCCGCCATCCAACGTGAATTCTGCGGAAAAGTTGATATAGCGAACATAATATCGCGGGATATCACCATTGTGGGAAACACCGATTTTAATACGCATACGAATATCGGCAAGAACCCTTGTCCGATCTTTCCGCCACAGGTCAGTGCGAATTATCTTGCTTTCATTACGGTCAAGAACAAAGGTTCCACCTTTTGCCTCAATTTCGAGATTTTCTACAAGCTGAAGCTGAATTGCAGCGCTGACTTCATCCAGCAGTTCATCGGTATAATGATTGATGATATAGTCCTGCATACTTTGCAGAACGGGCGCTACATCAATATTCTTCCCTGTATTTTTCAAGTCTTTGCTCCTCCTTATCCGTTTACATTTTCCGTGTTTATCTGTAAAATTGGCGGATTTCTTGGCACAACACAGCCTGATTAGAACCCGGATTTTCCAGATCATCCATTCGCCAAACAAATTATAGTTCACAGATAATATACTATCAATAGTCCCTTTGAGCACTGGCTGATTTTCCATACAGTATAATATACGCTATTGACAGGCGGCAAAAAAGAGCGTATTATGTTCATAGTTAATGTATATTGGAGTGTGAGGCTATGGGACGCAGAAAATTTGAACCCGGCAAGAATGGAGAGTCCAAAGTTGTTAATCTTGTTTCACCAACAAATGGTGTTTGCGCGAATAAGTTATTTTACGCAAACCGGTTGAAAGAATTCCGGGCTATCGCCCATGTGACCCAAGCAGACCTTGCCTCCAGGCTAGGGCTTTCCGTCTCGGCCATCGCGAATTGGGAAAGTGGGCGAACAAGACCGGATGTATCCAATATACCTGCGCTTTGCAATGTGCTGGGAATTTCCATTGCTGAATTCTTCTCCAACAGCCTGAATGCCGAAGAGGATGAGCGCAAACTGCTTTTCCGCTACCGTCAGCTTAATAAACCGCATCAGATGGTTTTGCTAAACATGGCCGAACAGCTGCTCAACGCAGAAGAACAGGCGATAAGTTCTGAATGTCCCGAATTGGAGGAACTACTTTTGGCTGATGATCAGGTTGCTGCGGGGGCTAACTATTACGATTTTTCAGCGTGCTGTAAACCCTGTTATGTGCATTCTTCGCCTGTAGTTCGCAGGGCAGATTATGTTTTTAAGGTAAATGGGGACAGCATGGAACCCAACTACCCTGATGGTTGCTATGTGCTGGTCAAAAAAGACACCACAGCGTTGAGATATGGAGATGTCGGCATATTTCAGGCAGATGGGAGCCTGTATATCAAAGAATACCGTAAGGATGGCCTGCATTCCATCAATCCCGCATATGATGTAATGCGTAAGGATCACTATGGATTTATCAAATCTATAGGTCGTGTTATTGGCATTCTGGATCTGGACGACTTTGCCACAGAAAGCGAAATTGCCTGCTTTAAGCAGCGTAACTGAGGCAAATTGATGATGTATCCGCCAGTAGCTGAGTAGACCGGCGCAATACGATGAGCTTGATGAGGTGAGAATGATGGCAGAGAGTAAAAGCAGAACATTGGATCGTCCGCTCTTTATTCTCCAATATCTGATCCGCAATACTGATGACGATCATAAGGTATCGCTAAATCAATTAATATCTGTTTGCAGATCAAGCGGCCATGGCGGAAGCCGACACACAATCAGCAATGATATCGATATTCTCTGCCATTATGGTTTTGACATCATTTGCTCCAAAGAAGGAAATAAAAACACGTATAGCTATGGCTGTCGGCAGTTTGACACAGCAGAGTTACGAATGCTCATGGATGCAGTTGGTTCTTCCGCGTCGCTACCGCATCAAAAGGCTGAGAAGCTCGTAAGAAAAATTGCAAGTATCTCAGGAAATCACGAAGCCGAAAAGCTGTGCTCAACGGTCTATGTGCCCAGGTCGCCACGAACCGGCAATCAGTATGTGTTTCTAACGATTGATGTTATCCATCAGGCAATCAACGCAGAAAAGAAAATCCGGTTTCAATCGGTTACGCTTACAGGCAACCGCGAGCGTGTTCCTCAAAACGGCGGTGCATTTCTTTCTCTTTCGCCGTATACAACTGTATGGCTCAATGATCTGTACTACGTTATCGGTTGGGAAGATATGTCTTGTAAACTCTCATCTTTTCGGATAGACCTGATGGGAATTCCACAGTTAACAGATGAACCAGCCGTTTTAAGACCCCGGGATTTCAATCCCGACTACTACATTCATACGCTAACAACGTTGTGCGATGAAGGCATGGAGTTGGATATAACGCTTCAGTGCGACGATTCCATGATGGGGAATATGGTAGATAGATTTGGCGACAAGTTCCCATTTGAGCGAGCTGATAATCATCATTTCCGTGCAACTGTACACGTTAATACAGGCAACGCGTTTTGGGGATGGTTGTTTGGTTTTGGACAAAAAATAAAGATTATTGGACCGGATTGGGCAAAAAGCCAATATGCTGAACGTTTGCAGGCTGCATTGTGTCAGTAAGGTAATGAAGCAGCCTGTAAAGCAGTAAGGATGGAGAACAGTATATGAAAAATCATTTACGAGTAAACGGCCAGCTTTTGCAAACGAACAAAAAATATAGCGCCTTAAAGCAAAAACAGAAGGAACAAATTAATCAATGGCTAAAGGTCGAGACCGAAGCATACTATCTTCTGCATCAGCGATATCCTGTTGGCCGACAGTCCGAGGATGTTGTTGATAATGTGTATGCCCTCATTGAAAAAGCGGGGATCTGGATTCCATATGGAGAGGTTTATGCGCATTATATCAGTATAAAGGCGCACTTGATTAACCGTCTCAAGATTAAGACGGATGCTCAAGTGAACGCGTAAACGCGATAATAAATCTCGCCGGTAGAAAATACACAGAAATCAATTCATTTCAGTTTACTCTTCATTTCCGGGAATATCCCGGATTTTTTTTTATTTTCCCATCTCGTAAGTTTCATCTGCTGATGCAAGTAGATTCCTTCAAAATTTTTTCAAAGCAGCAATATTGGTTTCCATTTTGCCGTTTTTAAGACTTTTTATAGTGAAGGGAAAAATTCCCCCATCAAACGAAAAGGAGAACAAACATGTTGCGGATGAATGATCAGATTTCAACTCTTCCAAAGGAGGAAAAGCCTTCTGCCTCCCGTCAGGAACGCGGCTGCTATACCGTCGATGACTTGGCGCAAATTCTTGGCGTAGGCCATAAGGCCATTTATACGCTGATCCACAAAAAAGCCTTTCCGGCTATTCGGATTAGCAGCATTGGCTATCGTATTCCCAAAGACACGTTCAACGCTTGGATGCATCAGCAATAAAATCTTTGATCTGCGAAGTCCGCCGGTGACAGCCTCAAACTTTTGTGAGCGTTGTGCTATCATTTTTATTAGCATCCCGAAAGGAGTTGGTGCACCATGACAGGCAAACGAGAGGCCACGACGATGTCCGTCCGTGAGATGCGAGAAATCCTGGGGATTAAGAAAACGGAGAGCTATTGGCTGATCAAAAAGCATTATTTTGATACTGTAAAAATAGCTGGCCGTATGCGCATCGTGAAAAAGAGTTTTGAGTCGTGGTATGCAAATCAAATCCATTACAGGAAAGTCCAAGGCGAGGAACCTGGCATAAAGCTGCGGTCGGAATCTTATTCTGCACGAGAGATCGGTGAAATGCTGGGAATCACAACCTCAAGCGTCTATGACCTGATTCAACATGCCAAGTTAAAAACTGTGTCGGTCAACTATCAGCTACGTGTGCCGCGAACAGTCTTTGAGGCTTGGTATGGAAGTCAAAACCATTATCGTAACGCTCAGGATCGGGAACGCGACCGTATGATTGAAGAAGCCTCTATGACGGTCCCGGAAATGGGCCGGTTGCTGGGCATAGATCGCCGAGCGGCATGGAAACTGCACACAAAAGCAAAGGCAGCACTTGTGACCATTCGTGTAGCAGGTAAGCCGCGTATCACAAAAGAGAGCTTTGAACAATGGTATCAGAATCAATCAGAGTATGTAAAAGTCTCAGCACTTTCAAAGTCATCTGGTCAAGAAAATACGCCCAATAAAGATGTTGCAGAGAAATCATTCTTCCCGCTTAAAGAAGCAGCTTTTCTGCTGAACACAGATGACCGTGACCTATACAGGAGAATTCAGCGCCATGAAATACAAGGGAAGAAAATCGGCAAGCAGTGGTATATCCGGGCAGAAGAGCTTCAGGATATGCAAAAACATTTTCATCGTCATTAAACGGGAGGGATATGCACAATGGCTTCTATCATTTCTCGAAACAACCGCTTCTATGTTATTTGTTCCTACATGGATGACCAAGGGAAACGCAAGCAAAAATGGGAAACCTTCAAAACGCTTCCCGAAGCCAAAGAACGCAAGGCACAAATTGAATACAGCCAACAATTGGGAACATTCACTATACCAAGCTGCACAACCTTATCTGACCTTCTCTCTGAATATGTTTCACTCTACGGTAAAGCAAAATGGTCCATCTCCGCTTACTCCAGCAATACGTCCCTGATCAAACGCTATATTGAGCCTTACCTGGGGAATATCAAGCTCAAAGAAATCACGGCGCGGTCCCTGGAAAAATACTATCAGACGCTTCTTAAGGCGCCTGCAACCCGGAGAATGACGGACAGAAAGAATAAAAAGCTCACGACAACCGTAACACCATCTACTATACGCAAGGTACACAACTTGCTTAGAAGCGCGTTTAATCAAGCAGAAAAATGGGACTTGATTGAAAAAAACCCTGCACGCTATGCAACGATTCCCAAACAGGTAGTGAAACCGCGGGAAATATGGGATGCTCCTACACTTTTCAAGGCGATTGAGTGCTGTGAAGATCAACGCCTGAAGTTGTGCCTGAATCTCGCTTTTGCCTGTTCACTTCGGATCGGGGAATTGCTTGGACTGACATGGGATTGCGTTGATATCTCGGAAGAAAGCATCCTGGCCGGAAACGCTTCCATCTTTGTCAACAAAGAATTGCAGCGTGTAAGCAAAAGCGTAATGAATGCGCTGGATGCAAAGGATATTCTCGTCACCTTTCCTGAACAAGGCAGCAGAAACAAAACCGTCCTGGTTCTAAAAAAGCCCAAAACGCTTTCCAGCACACGTAAGGTTTTTTTACCCAAATCCGTTGCAGAAATGCTCGTCGCTTGGAAGATGGAGCAAGATTCACTCATCGATGCATTGGGCAGTGAGTATATGGATTACCAACTCGTCATGGCAGGCTCTTATGGTTTCCCTATAGAAGCATCCCGAATCAGAAAATTGATGAAGGATCTGATTAAGGATAACGACTTGCCGCCAGTAGTGTTCCACAGTCTCAGGCACTCCAGCATAACCTACAAGCTCAAGCTCAATGGCGGAGACATCAAAGCTGTTCAGGGTGATTCGGGACACTCGCAGGCTCAAATGGTTACAGACCAATACTCACATATTCTGGATGAAAATCGCAAGCAGAACGCCGAACTACTCGAAAAGGCTTTTTATCGCGGGAAGGGCGCAGGAAAGATTACGGCTGAACAGCAAGAAACAGTTCAGCCCTGTCAATCGCTTCCTGCATCAGAAGCTGATATTGCACAGGCCATGAAAGTTCTCAGTAACCCGGAAATGGTGAAGCTCCTAAAACTTCTGTCCAAGACAGTAGGCTAAGCAGACATATGCGAGGACTCCGATCTTTTATGAATATACGTTTGCAGAGGATGGTGGAGCGTATCTTCCAACTTTGCAAAAAGAAAAATGAAAGCTGTGATCCTGGTTAGAAAAATTACCGAGATCACAGCTTTGCTTTTGATACCATAGCGAGTTGGTTTCAAGCGCATCCTAATATAGCAAACTAGAGAGGTATTGTGATGATCACATGCCTCTATTTTGTTGCTTAAGCAGGAGACGAGACCAATCATATCTCCAAGGATTTTCTTCTCTTGGGTTAATCCGCTCTATTCCATGACCTTCATGACCATATCATGACCGCTATCAGAATCATTTATGAAACGTTTACCCTCTGGTTTGGTCATTATGTCGTTAGCAACTTCGTTTGATTGTTATGATCCCTCTTCAGAAAAGCATAGCTTCAGTTGTCCTCTCTATCACGATAAGAGACAATCTGTTTTTTCTTTTGTTTCGCATAACGTAGTGTTGTGGCAGCTCCACCCCAATCATGGAGGACATAAGCCACCACTACATCGGCGGACTCTACCATCCAACGGTTTCTATAAGAAATTGCAAAACGACGCGGGACCATTTCCAGCGGCGGGTATATGGTGCTGTCATAGCTAGATGTGTTCCGTTTGGTATTCAGATAGGCTAGGACAAGAACCAGTTCAATGTGAGGATACCTTTTTTTCTGAGCTTTCAAAACGGATGCTGCCAAGCTGTCAAAAGCGCCATAACCGCCCAAATAAAAAGTAATCGCTCCTTGCTCAATCAGGTTCTCTGTAACGACATACAGCCATTTCTCTATTTCCTCACGCTGCAAAATCTGTGCATGGCCGAAAAAGGTCACGATCATGTTGCATCCTCGCTTTCCAGGCCGAGATCGTATCGTTTCCGAGCCTTTTTTTATGCTGTAAAGCCATCAGCTTATATACTATAGTCTATCAGAATCTATCACGATCTGCAATCATAATATAGTCTTAGGGTGAACACAACAATCGCCCAAGGCTTATAAACAGGTGTAGACTATGGAACAAAACAAATTGGGAAAGCGCATCAATGAGGTGCGAAAGGCTCGTGGCTTGACAGCAGATAGACTGTCAGAATGGTGTAACATCAATGCTACGTATCTCCGGCAAATTGAGGGTGGAGCAAAGATGCCCAGCCTACCAGTATTCATCGACATTTGCAAGGCGCTCCATGTCTCTCCCGACTATTTGTTGCGGGATGAATTGGATGAAACCGAGATCAGTAAAATCCATGAAATTGAGATGCTGTGGAGAGAAGCTCCTCTGCCAAAACAAGAGCTTGTACTCGAAATGATCAAGGCAGCTCTGAAGTATCAGGAGAAATAAAACAACCAGGCAGTTTAGACACTGTCGACAAAAGTGTCGTTTTGTGGTATAATGAAGAAAAACGCACAGG
>ENA-OOXJ01000688-OOXJ01000688.1-human-gut-metagenome-genome-assembly--contig:-NODE-688-length-26423-cov-19.690420_pt1 | contig 26423 bp, 22 predicted proteins | sample MGYA00241587_ERZ501343 | MGnify/ENA primary metagenome ERZ501343 (study PRJEB25962, sample SAMEA2042918) | human gut metagenome | biome: human gut; feature: human-associated habitat; material: faeces... | reverse complement strand
TGCCCTAACAGGGGTGGGAGAGTAGGTAGCCGCCGCCCCTTAGAGCCCTCGGAGGAACAACCTCCGGGGGCTTTTTTTTATGTCTTCGTGCGTCAGTGTTCTGTGGTGTCGTCCTTCCCGCCGGCGGTATGCCGGTGTGCGGTCGGGCTCCGTGCCGGTCCGTGCGGCAGTTCCCGGCATTCTCTCCCCGCACGCCCGGTTTCTGTAACCCATTGATGGTCAGTCAGGAACGATGTGACTATGTGCTTTCGTCCGTTTTGAAAACTGACGCGTCCACGGCCACCTCTGCTGATGCCATTTTCCGCCGCACCCATTCAGCATGCCTTTTGGACGGCATTGTCGTTTGCCCTTTGCCGCAACGGCAACAAATCCCGTGATCCGGTGCCGTTGTGGGATGCCCATTTCTCTATCCTTCTGCCGACGGCCCTTTCCGTGCTGGAAGGTGCCGGGTGAAACGGCATTTCGCCCCCACCTTCTCGAATTCGTTATCAGCGGATCCGCGTCAGATGTGGCTCCCGGTGGCCCGGCATCGGTTTCCTGCGGAGAAGGAGCCGACAAATGTGGCTTTTCACCGTCACCTTCTTGGTTGTGGGTGTGCTGACGGGTTTGGAGGTAGTCTGCAGGCGGCTTGTACTGTTGTGGCTGCTTTACTTCGGGATGGTGGACCAGATGTGAATGGCGGTCGGGATGGGAGAGGAGGTAGGCGTGGAAGGATAGGTGTTCTTGCGCAGGGTCCAGAGCTCTTCGATGGAGTAGTAGTCGATGGAGAGGGCGGGATCGGGACCAGTGGGGGCGGCTAAAAGCCTGTCGAGCCAGGTTTTCCAGCGTAAGTAGTAGAAGTCAGCCAGGAGGCCGGACCATTCCTTGTGCGCGTAGTCATGCAGTCCGCCGGTGTCTGAGGCGGTGCGGTTGCCCCATGTGGTTATCTGGACGCGGGCGTTCCATTCGAGCCGGTCTTTCATGGCTTCATCCTCGCCTAAAGCCCTGGCCTGTGCTATCCAGTTGCCTACCATAAATTCTCTCCGCGATGACAGCAGGCTGTCCTGTAGCAGTATCAGTGTCAGAAAGTTTTCTCCATGAGTGCGCAATGCGGCTGTGTCGCGGCTGGTATATGCCTGTTGGATAGCCTTGTAAGTAAGCCTGCCTTTTTCAGCTATGGCCTGACGTACGATGTCCACCAGATCATATTCAAAGTTATCACGTCCGGCAAAATCAGGAGCAGCCTGCACCATGAGGTCTGCAGCCATGATTACATCCTGCGGGTCGTAGTAGTCCGACATCTCAGACCAGGAGGAGGCCTGATAGGTGTTCAGGGACGGACGTGCACAGAAGATGGACTCGTGGGTGCCCTGCTGGGTGGAGGCGGCGGGACATTCGTAGATGGAGCGTGCCAGCAGCCTCCAGGCATGCAGGACCTCCGGAGTGATGCGGCCGTAACGGGCGCGGAGATATCCCTGCAGCCATTCGTCCTTGGGAAAATGCTCCGGGCGCCAGGGCAGTTCGCAGAGCAGTTCGTACATTACCGGATTGTTCTCTATACCTTCCATTGTGAGGCCGACGCCTAACATTGTCCCTGAGAAACGGCTGGAGTCCGCTTTGTAGTATTCGTCGATGACGTGCTGCATTTTACCGTGAAGGCCTACATTGCCTCCGAAGTTGAGCAGCATGCAGTAGAGCCAGTCGTGTCCGTCGAAACCTTCCGGGCGGTACCACGATGATGCGGGATCTCCCCACTGCGGCCGGCTCTCGGAGTAGAGGTCGAGGACGAGCATGTCCCCGCGGGGCACGGAGCTGATCATAGCAGGGCGGGGATTGGCACCCCAGGCCTGCACTACCCACTTGGCACCCGGGCTGTTGCGCTGCATGGCGGAGTGGATGGCCTTGCCTGCAGCCTCGAGGTCTACCCCGGCGGTCCTGCCTCCCTCGTGGAATGGATCCATGCTGTAGAATCGGGCCTTGCCGAAGAGTTTTTCCGACTCCTCGTAGTAGATATCGGCTATTCTCTGAAAGTTCTCGTCCTCTGGCTGCAGGAATGCCGGGCGGTGATATCCCTGCCAGAGCCCAGGATCAGCTACATTCAGTCCGAGACGTTCAGCTGCATCGTGCGGCAGCATTCCGGAGTATCCGGGCAGGACCGGCTCAATTCCTATCTCAGCCATGCGGGAGAGGATTTTCTTCTGCAGCTCAGTGTTGCGGGCGTACCATGAGGTGGGATTGGGGCCGCCCCAGCCTTCGAGATTGTTCATCAGCCACCAGGCCTGGAATGCAGGTCCGGCTATGAAGTCCGCGGCATCGGAATCTGAGTAGCCGAGACGGCGGAGGACATTCAGCCACAGGGCGTCAGAGCCGACGGCAGCGAGACATAGGTTGATGCCGTGGAGTGCCATCCAGTCGAGTTCCTGTTCCCAGCGGGCCCAGTCCCAGAAGGCCATGGAGTAGGAGAATGTGCAGTAATTCAAGTAGTAACGGTATTGGGAGCGCGTTGTCCGTCGTTCCGGAACAGGTACCGGAGGCAGTATTTCCGGAAAATCGGCATGCATGCAGTTCCAGCTCAGGTGGATGCCGGCATAGTATTTCAGGTACCAGTTGAGTCCTGCCGCTGCATTGACAGGGCTGTCAGCGGATATGGAGATGCGGCCGTCGGTAGTCTGTCCCAGTTCGAAGAAATGCCCGGATGCGGCAGTGTCGATCAGGATGGAAAAATGCCGCGATGCGCCTGGGCTGATCCGTTCAATCAAGGAGTAGACAGGTGCGGAAAGAGAGCTGTTTCCGTGGTGTGTTGTGTGCAGGATATGTGTATGGGCAGTGCTGCAGAGCAGGAAGAACGCTATGACAATAATGGGTATGGGGCTGTTTTGTCTCATAGGCTGAAAAATTATGGCTGTTGTTATTTATGGTGGCGTGGGAGTTTAGGAAACATTTTACGGAAGCGGGTCATGTAGAGTGTGATGCTGCCTCCGGCAATTACAAAAGTGACGGCGATGAGGATAAGAGCTATTCCCATGGCTTCCCGGGGAGTAATCCGCTCTCCGAATACAGTGATTCCAAATATTATGGCAGTTACGGGCTCGAGAGCACCGAGGATGGCGGTGGGAGTGGAGCCTATGTACTGTATAGCGCTGGTGGTGCAGAGAAACGAGATGGCTGTGGGAAAGATGGCCAAAGCCAGCAGATTGGCCCACAGGTACCATTTAGACGGGATGGTCAGTTCGACACCGGTGAGCAGGCGGATGATGAACAGGGAAACACCGAACACCAGTACGTAGAAGGTGACAGTAAGGGTAGCTGTATTCTTGAGAGTGCTCTGGTTTATACCTACAATATATATGGCGTACGTAAGGGCTGATAAGAGGGCGAGGATGGTGCCTGTGAGACTTAGGGTAGTTCCGTCTCCGCCCTTGTAAAGCATAGCGATGCCCCCGAGGGCCATTAGCAGGCAGATGCCGGTCTGAAGACTGAGCTTCTCTTTGAAAATAAGGGACATGATCAGAGCCACCATGATGGGGTATACGAAGAGTATGGTCGAGGCTATACCTGCCTCCATGAAGTTGTAGCTCTGGAACAGTGTCAGGGAAGAGACGGCAACGAGAAGACCCATGCCGATCAGCGTCAGTGCCTCCCTGCGGTTGACTCTGAAGGACCTTCCGCGTGCATGAATCATCAGGGCCAATATCGGAATGGCCATCAAATATCTGAAAAACAGTACTGATTCGGGATTCATCCCGCCATTGTAGAGTGGTAGGGCAAACAGCGGATTCATCCCGTAGGTGGCAGCTGCGACGGTGCCTAAAATATATCCTTTGGTCTTTGTGTTCATATTGTGGTGACTGATGTCGTAGAATGCAAATTTAGTTAATTCTTTATATTTGGATAATAGTAACCTATTTCATATTTTTGCAGATTATGTTTATAACAGAATAAAATATGTCAGAACAGCAGAATAATCAGGAGCCTCAGGCTCAGACCGCGGATGTGCAGGAGCAGGAAATCGACCTTATAGCACTGATCAAGCGGTTGTGGAAGAAGCGAATGTTTGTGATTTACGTTACTTTGGCATTTATGGTGCTGGGACTTATGATCGCACTGTTCTCCAAGAAGGAGTATACTGCAACTACGGTTTTTGTCCCCCAGACATCACGGCAGGGTGTAAGTTCGTCAATGTCGTCCTTAGCATCGTTGGCCGGAATCAATCTCGGTCAGGTGGGAGGAGGAGAGTCGCTTTCGCCGGCCATCTATCCTCAGCTGCTGTCCAACGTAGACTTCATCAAGGAACTGATGTACACCCCCATAAAGTTCGAGGAGTGGCCGGAAAAGGTTACACTGTTCGACTATTATACCAATGAGGATTACAACAAGCCTACATTCTTCGGAACAGTCAAGAAATACACGCTCGGTCTGCCAGGAGTCATAATTAAGGCTATCAAGGGCAGCAACAAGGAGGAGGCAGATTCTGCAGCGGCAGACGGTCCCCTGCCGGTATTTACAGAAAAGGAGTACGCCTGCAAGCAAGTATTGACAAACTTGGTGTCGATAACCATCAATGACAAGGACGGTTATGTGGAGCTGTCAGCCAGTATGCCCGAGCCGGTGGCGGCAGCCGAAGTCGCTACAGCCGCGTTCAATCTGCTCGAGAAGTATATCACAGAGTACAAGATAGAGAAGGCAAAGGCTACACTTGACTTCGTCAATGACCGCTTTGCGGAGGCCAAGGCCGATTTCGAGGAAAAGCAGAAAGAGCTTGCAAGTTTCCGCGATGCAAACAGGATGCTCACTACAGCCACTTCCCAGATCGCTCAGGAACGCTTGGAGAGAGAATATGAGCTGGCCAATACTATCTACACCGAGCTGGCCCGTCAGAAGACTCAGGTCGAGCTGCAGGTCAAGGAAGACACCCCAGTCCTCTCAGTGGTACAGCCTGTCGTAGTACCGTTTGAGAAATCCAAGCCTAAGCGTGCGATTATCCTCATAGCCTTTACATTCTTGGGAGGATGCCTGGGCTGTGCTTCGGTATTCGGTTTTGATTTTATCAAGCATCAGGGATCGTCATGGCCCCGCCGTTGGAAGACAGAAGAGGAAGAGAGGATGGAGGCCGAGGGCAAAGAGGAGGTAGTTGCGTAATGTCTTGGTTCAGGAAACAGAATTTGGACAAAGGGCTCGAAAAGACAAAAAAAGGTCTGTTCGATAAGATCTCGCGTGCTGTCGCCGGTAAGTCCAAGGTAGACGATGATGTGCTCGACGGTATCGAGGATGCGCTGATAGCCTCCGATGTAGGAGTGGATACCACTCTCAAGATCATCGACATGCTCGAAGAGAGGGTAGCCCGAGACAAATATATGAATACGGCAGAACTTTATTCTATCCTCAAGGAGGAGATGATGTCTCTCATGGAAGTGGAAGGAAAGGAGGATGCTCCGGTGTTTGATTTCACGAAGAAGCCGTATGTGATAATGGTTGTGGGGGTCAATGGAGTGGGCAAGACCACCACTATCGGAAAGTTGGCTTCCAATCTTAAGGCCTCCGGCAAGAAAGTGATGCTCGGAGCCGCCGACACATTCAGGGCAGCCGCAGTGGACCAGCTCGTAATATGGAGCGAGAGGGCCGGAGTGCCCATCGTCAAACAGAAGATGGGCGCTGATCCTGCGTCTGTCGCGTATGATACCGTGAAGTCTGCGGTAGCTCAGGATATCGATGTGGTTCTGATAGATACAGCCGGTCGTCTGCACAACAAGATCAACCTTATGAACGAGTTGACCAAGATCCGCAATGTCATGCGCAAGGTCATCCCTGACGCACCCCACGAAGTCCTGCTCGTCCTGGACGGTTCGACAGGCCAGAATGCTTTTATACAGGCGCGGGAGTTCACCAAGGCTACTGACGTGACAGCGCTCGCAGTGACAAAGCTCGACGGTACGGCCAAGGGTGGAGTGGTGCTCGGCATTGCCGACCAGTTCAATATCCCCGTCAAGTTTATCGGTGTCGGTGAAGGTATCGAAGACCTTCAGATATTCGACAAAAAGGCATTTGTAGACTCATTATTCGATTAGTTCAAGTTTTCAGAGATATGAATATTTCTTATAATTGGCTGAAAGAGTATGTCTCTTTCGATCTCTCGCCAGAGAGAGTTGCCCAGATTCTGACTTTCATCGGACTGGAAGTAGAGGAAATCAGTACAGTGGAAGATATTCCCGGAGGTCTGGAAGGAGTGGTGGTGGCTGAGGTGGTGGAGTGTTATCCTCATCCGGACTCGGACCATCTCAATATAACAAAAGTGCGTGCGGCAGTGGACGGCGAGCTCCTTCAGGTAGTCTGCGGAGCACCGAATGTGGCCGCAGGACAGAAAGTGCTGCTCGCTACTGTCGGTACAGCCCTGCCGGCTCCCGACGGTACTGTCTTCAAAATCAAGAAGTCCAAAATCCGCGGAGTGGAGTCTTTCGGCATGATCTGTGCGGAAGATGAGCTCGGTATAGGTACATCACATGACGGAATCATGGTGCTCGAGCCGGATGCGGAAGTGGGTACCAAAGCAAAGGATTACCTCCACCTCGGTACGGATACGATATTTTCCATAGGCCTTACCCCCAACAGAGTGGACGGTGCCTCGCATATCGGAGTCGCAAGGGATCTCTCGGCCTGGCTTCGTCTTAATGGCCTCGGAGGAGAGCTGACCCTTCCTGATGTCTCGGATTTCCGTGAGGGGGAGGGTGAGTCTATCCCCTTGGAAGTGCTCAGTCATGACGGAGCACCCCGCTATATGGGTATAACTCTTGCCGGTGTCAAGATAGCGCCTTCACCCGAGTGGCTGCAGAAAAAACTGCTGGCAGTGGGTCTCAGACCTATCAACAACGTAGTGGATATTACCAACTTCATCCTCATGGAGGTAGGACAGCCGCTCCATGCCTTCGACGCTTCGAAGATCACAGGAGGCAAGGTGGTAGTGCGCCGCGCTGCAGAAGGTGACAAGTTCGTAACCCTTGACGGCGCGGAGCATACTCTGTCGGCTCAGGACCTGATGATATGCAATACCGAGAAGCCCATGTGCATAGCCGGAGTATTCGGCGGCATGGAGTCCGGTATCACAGAATCGACGGATACAGTCTTCTTAGAGAGTGCATATTTCAACCCCACGTCTATCCGAAAGACATCCAAGCGGTTGGGAATTAAGACCGACGCATCGTTCCGCTATGAGCGCGGAGCAGATCCTGAAATTATACCCTACGCTGCACGCCGGGCCGCCCTCCTTATGCAGGAGCTTGCCGGTGCAAGGGTGGTGGGATGTGTGCGTGAGGACTACCCGGAGAAGATGGAACGCAAGCGGGTACAGTTGGATTTTGCCAGGATGGAAGGTCTGATCGGTAAGAAAATAGGATCGGAGACTATTCTCAAGATTCTGCGTTACATGGATTTCGGAATAATCTCTTCAGATGACCGTGGGGCAGAGGTGACAGTGCCTTCTTATAAAGTGGATGTATACCGCGAGTGTGATGTAGTGGAGGAAGTACTCCGCATCTACGGATATGACAACGTGGAGCTGCCCGACCGTATCATATCGTCCTATGACAATACTCCGAATCCCGACCCCGAGACAGTGAGGGTCAAGGCCTGCGATCTCCTCGCAGCCAACGGCTTCATGGAGTGCATGAACAATTCCCTGACCAAGGCCGACTACTATACCGGGCTGAAGACCTATCCCAAGGCCAATCTGCCTATGGTCATCAACCCTCTGAGCTCCGACCTCAATGCCATGCGCCAGACCCTGCTTTTCAGCGGTCTCGAGGTCATCGCCTACAATCTCAACCGTCAGTCCACCGACCTGAAACTCTTCGAGATGGGCAATGTCTACCGCTATGAGCCTAAGGGCGAGAGCGATCCGGTCAATAACCTCGCCTCCTACAGTGAACAGATGCATCTGTCGATGTTCATCACCGGCAAGGGCTCGCATTACTGGAGAAATGCAGTGGAGGCCGGCAACTTCTTTGCTCTGAAGGGTTATGTAGAACTGCTCCTGCAGCGGTTGGGAGTAAACCTTTACAGTCTCGACTGCGAGGCGGCTCCCTCGGACCTCTTCTCTGAGGGTCTGACATACAGAATCCCTGCATCCGGCAAGACACTCGTCATGTTCGGAACAGTCTCGCCGGCCCGTCTGCGCCAGTTCGACATCAAGCTGCCAGTGTACGCGGCAGAGATAAACTGGAGTCTGCTCGTAAAGCATTACCTCAAGAGTAAAGTGCAGTACCGCGAGCTTTCTCAGTATCCCGAGGTCAAGAGAGACCTGGCCCTGCTTTTGGACGAGAATGTGACTTTTGCCGATATCCGCAAGGCTGCTTTCACGGCCGAGAAGAAGATCCTGCGCAAAGTGGTGCTCTTCGATGTCTACCGCGGAGACAAGATACCCGAAGGCAAGAAGCAGTACGCTATAAGCCTGACATTCCAGGACTACGACAAGACCCTTACCGACAAATACGTAGAACAGGTGGTAGGACGCATCCTCGATGCCTTCTCCAAGCAGTTCGGAGCAGTTCTCCGTTAAGGGCAGTCTATATAATATAGGATAGAGCTGACATCAGCCGGCAGTGCTCAGAGTCTCACCTTGAGCATTACCGGCTGATGGTCTGAATAGCGGAACCGCAAGTCATAGACATTCACGGTATCCACCTTGATGTCGTGGGACATGTAGAAATAGTCTGTGACCGTAAGTACCGATTCTGGGCCGTAGACAGTATTGAGGTGGCGGAGCGTCTTGACCGAGGGGTCCCATACGATGCGCCCGGTACCGCGGAGAAGGGATGTGTCGATGGCCACAGTGGTAAAATGCGGGTCGGAGGCTTCAGCGGCAGATGGGGCGTAGTCGGGCGGGAACTGGTTCCAGTCACCGCCGATAATAAACGGCGTGCCCTCAGAATGGAGCCTGCCGGTCATCTCCCCGAGGAATCCTGTCTCCGCAGTGCGCATGCTGCCGGTGTCGTATGCAGTGTTGTGAGTGTTTCCTATGACTATGCTGCTGCCGTCCGCAAGACGGAATGTGGCTGTGAGCAGGCACCGCTTGAGATTGAACATGCTCACGGGCCAGGGGAAGCGGGAGGGGTATTGCCACCTGATCACTTCCTCCGGGGCGATGCGGGACATCAGGACCACTCCGCTCGCGACCCGTCCCATGGGTGCCTTCAAGGGGATGGGGACGAAGAAGGATTTGTAATTGTACCCAAGGAAAATGTGATAGTCGGGGAAGGCTCCGCGCAGCATCTCTACCTCGTTGATGCGGTAGGTCCGCCTCGAGCATTCGTCCACCTCCTGAAGGAGGATGACGTCGGGGCTGTGGCGGCGGATTTCAGAGATGATACCGTCTATATTGGCCCGGGTCCTTTCCCGCGAGGTGCGCACCTGCGTGCCTCCGTCGTAGAAGAAGTCCATGTCGTCCCCGAGGCCCCCGTATCCGATATTCCAGCAGAGAATAGAGAGAGAGTCGGGGAGGACCTCCGCAGAAGTACCTGTGGAAAGGCCCGAGAGGTCCCGCAGCGTTTCTTTTTCGGCCGGGCGGTAGTCGGTGATGGCAGCAATAATCAGGAAAATAAGGAATGCGGCAGCTGCTGCGGCGAGGATGTAAAGGAGGATATGCATCGTGCGTCTCATTTTCAGTTAAGGGAAAAAACAAGGACCACCTTTCCGAGGAAGGGCGGTCCCTGAAGATTTATGAAACAATAGAAACTTTGTCGCGATTAGAGCTTGGGACCGGCGGCTACGAGTGCCTTGCCTGCCTCATTGCCGGTGAACTTCTCGAAGTTCTTCACGAAGCGTCCGGCGAGATCCTTGGCCTTAACCTCCCACTCCTCGGGGGTAGCGTAGGTGTTGCGGGGATCGAGGATGTGGGTGTCCACCTGGTCGAGCTTGGTAGGGATGGCAAGGTTGAAGTAAGGGATGGTTGTGGTCTCAGCCTTGTCCATGCTGCCGTCGAGGATGCGGTCGATGATGGCGCGGGTATCCTTGATGGAGATACGCTTGCCGGTACCGTTCCAGCCGGTGTTCACGAGGTAAGCGGTGGCGCCTACTTTCTCCATTCTCTTCACGAGCTCCTCACCGTACTTGGTGGGATGCAGGGAGAGGAATGCTGCTCCGAAGCATGCGGAGAAGGTGGGGGTAGGCTCGGTGATACCGCGCTCTGTTCCGGCGAGCTTGGCGGTGAAGCCGCTCAGGAAGTAGTACTTGGTCTGTTCGGGAGTCAGCTTGGATACAGGAGGAAGTACTCCGAATGCGTCGGCGGTCAGGAAGATGACCTTCGAAGCGTGGCCGGCCTTCGATACGGGCTTAACGATGTTGTTGATGTGGTAGATAGGGTAGGATACGCGGGTGTTCTCTGTAACGCTCTTGTCGGCGAAGTCGATCTTGCCGTTGGCGTCCACGGTTACGTTCTCGAGGAGAGCGTCGCGGCGGATGGCGTTGTAGATGTCGGGCTCGTTCTCCTTGGAGAGGTTGATCACCTTGGCGTAGCAGCCGCCTTCGTAGTTGAATACTCCGTCATCGTCCCAGCCGTGCTCGTCGTCACCGATAAGACGGCGTTTGGGGTCTGTCGAAAGGGTTGTCTTGCCGGTTCCTGACAGGCCGAAGAAGATGGCTACATCGCCCTTCTCGCCGCAGTTGGCGGAGCAGTGCATGGAAGCGATGCCGCGGAGGGGAAGCAGATAGTTCATGTAGGAGAACATACCTTTCTTCATTTCACCGCCGTACCATGTGTTCAGGATTACCTGCATCTTCTCGGTGAGGTTGAATACCACTGCTGTCTCGGAATTCAGGCCGAGTTCCTTATAGTTCTCTACCTTTGCCTTGGAGGCGTTGAGGACCACGAAGTCAGGCTCGCCGTAGTTGGCAAGTTCCTCTTCCGTGGGGCGGATGAACATGTTCTTTACGAAGTGTGCCTGCCATGCCACCTCCATGATGAAACGGATCTTCTGGCGGGTGTTCTCGTTGGCGCCGCAGAAGGTGTCCATCACGTAGAGCTTCTTGCCGGAAAGTTCCTTGGAAGCGAGGTCCTTGAGGACTTTCCAGGTCTCCTTGGTCACGGGCTTGTTGTCATTCTTGTATGCGTCCGAAGTCCACCATACGGTGTCCTTGGAGGTCTCGTCCATTACGAAAAATTTATCTTTAGGCGAGCGGCCGGTGTAGATACCGGTCATTACGTTTACGGCACCGAGCTCAGTCAGCTGACCTTTCTCATAACCTGTGAGAGAGGGATCCATCTCAGCCTTGAAGAGATCATCGTAAGAGGGGTTGTAGATGATTTCGGGAGTTCCGGTGATACCGTACTTGGTTAAATCGATTTTAGCCATTGTGTTACGTTGTTAAGTTTATTTTAAATAATCAATATCCGTACATTATTATTGTCCACTCGCACGGTATGCAAATATTTTGCCAAAATATTGTGTATATTTGTCATTGTGTTAGAAATTTTAAAAAAATACTGGGGATACACGTCATTCCGTCCCAAGCAGGAAGATATAATCACTTCCGCCTTAGCCGGAGAAGACGTGCTGGCCATCCTGCCGACGGGAGGAGGAAAGTCGCTGTGCTTCCAGCTCCCGGCCATGATGCGGGAGGGCATAGCCATCGTCGTGTCTCCGCTTATCTCCTTGATTAAGGACCAGGTACAGAATCTCCGCGCCCGCGGCATCAAGGCCCTCGCCGTCCACTCCGGCATGACCCGCAGGGAGATAGACATCACCCTCGACAATGCCGTCTATGGCGACTACAAGTTCCTCTACCTCTCCCCCGAGCGCCTGCGCACCGAGATTTTCCGGAAGAGGGTGCAGAAGATGCAGGTGAGTTTCTTGGTGGTCGACGAGGCGCACTGCATCTCCCAGTGGGGCTACGACTTCCGGCCGGACTACCTCCAGATAGCCGATATCCGGGAGCTGCTGCCCGGGGTGCCGGTGGTCGCCCTGACAGCCACTGCCACTCCGTCAGTTGCGAAGGACATCGAGGAGAAACTGCATTTTCCCAAGGACAATATCATCTGCTCCGGCTTCGAGCGCCCCAACCTCTCATATATAGTAAGGAAGACCGAAGACAAGTTCGGAGCCCTGCTTGCAGTCTGCCGCGCCGTGCAGGGTACGGGGATAGTGTATGTCCGGGAGAGAAAGGCGACGCGGGACATCGCGGCATTCCTGCAGTCGCAGGGGGTGGATGCGGGGTTCTACCACGCGGGGCTGAGCAAGGAGGAACGGAATGCCGTGCAGGAGCGGTGGAAGAGGGGAGAACTGCGCGTGATCGCCGCCACCAATGCCTTCGGTATGGGCATCGACAAGCCGGACGTGCGGTTTGTCTGTCACTTTGACGTGCCCGAGGCCGTGGAGTCCTACTACCAGGAGGCCGGCCGGGCCGGACGCGACGGGCTGCGGTCATGGGCCGTGCTGCTGTGGAACAAGTCGGACCTCAAGCGGCTCGAGGCCATATACCAGACCACATTCCCCGGCTTAGACTACATAGCGGACATCTACCAGAAGATGTACAAGTTCTTCGATATCGCCTACGAGGACGGGGCCGGAGCCGTCTACAAGTTCAATCTCATGGAATTCGTCCGCCGCTACCGGCTCAACGCCGCCACAGCCTACAACGCCATCAAGTACATCGAGACCGCCGGCTACTGGAGCGTCACCGACGAGATAGACAACCCGACCCGCATCACCTTCACCGTCAACCGCGACGACCTCTACCGCATCCAGCTCCGGGACCCGTCCTTAGATACCTTCGTCAAGGCCCTCATGCGCATCTATCCCGGCCTGTTCTCCCACATGGTATCCATCGACGAGGACTACGTCGCCCGCGTCATCCAGCAGCCCGTCCGGGTGGTAAAGCTCAAGCTCCTGAATCTTTCCCGCTCAGGAGTCCTCCGCTACATTCCCCGCGCCCGTTCCCCGCTCATCTGCTTTGCCGGAGAGCGTCTTACCCCTCAGAATCTCTACCTGTCAGAAAAGAACTACGAGCAGCGCAAGCGCCTCTTCAAGGAGCGCCTCGACGCCATGTACACCTACATCTCCCCGGTCAGCGACCGTTCAGCCGCCCAGTCCGCCTGCCGCTCCCGCCGCCTCTCCGCCTACTTCGGCCAGGAACAGTGCCGGCCATGCGGTATCTGCGACCTCTGTGCACCGGGGGAGGCGGAACTGCTGTTCTGAGTGAAATTCAAAACAGCTTTCTCAGGTCCATCGAAAGAAAATCTTCCGCACTGATGCCTCCATCACCTACAATAAATGCCGCTTGCGGGTTGAATAGTTTACGGAACTTATCCAACCCTTCCGTCCGCTTCTCCCCATTGCTTTTCACCTCGATGGCGACCACCGAACCTTTCTTGCGCAGTACGAAGTCCACTTCATCATTCCGTTCACGCCAATAGAATACTTCAAAACGATGTATGAAGGCTTGGCTTACCAGCCAGGCCCCGATGCCCGACTCAAAGATACGTCCCCATGACTTACGGTCAAGTATCGCCTGCTCAAAAGTCAGCGGGCTATACACCATCTTCAACGCATTGTTGTACACCTGAAATTTGGGGATGCTGGCGCGTCTACGGGCCATATCTGTACTGAATTTCTGAAGACCACGCAGCAATCCGCTTTCATCCAGCAGGTTGATATATCCAGCCAAGGTCACCGTGTTTCCGGCATCTTGAAGTGAACCTAACATTTTATTCAAGGAAAGCAGCTCCCCCGAATAGGCAGCACCCAACTCAAAGGTCTGGCGAAGCAAGGCTGGCTTGCTGATCGGCGTATCCATCAGAATGTCTTTATTGATAGTAGCTTCAATGATAGCCGACTGGATGTATTGCCCGAAACGGTCTTCATCGCCAATCAAAGTAGCAGCACCGGGATAGCCTCCATAGAACAAGTATTGGCCAAGTGAAAAGCCGAAGCATTCCTGCATCTCTCGGTAGTTCCAGTGGCTCATGCGTATTTCTTCAAAACGCCCTGCCAAGGACTCGGACAACCCCTTCTCTAACAATATACGGCTGCTTCCTAAAAGCAATACTTTGATATTGCGGTCGTGAAACGTATCATCGTCCCATTCCTTTTTCACCGCCTCACTCCAGTCGGCAATCTTCTGTATCTCGTCGATTACAAGGATGATGCTCTCCCATTCCCGCTCCTCCATCAAGCTGCGCACAGCTGCCCAGCAATCTGAAATCCACGCACTTTTAGTGGCCGGAACGTTGTCGGCAGAAAAGAACTGATAAGGCATGTCCAGATCTTGGAGCACTTGCTTGACTACGGTGGACTTGCCTACTTGACGGGCGCCCATTACCACTTGGATGAACTTCCGCGGTTCTTTTAATCTGTCTGTAATTACTTGGTGTTCTGCTCGTTTATACATAGTATTGCATTTTACTCAGTGTACTTAGTATTTTTACTCAACACAAAGGTAACAAATATATTCAAGTAATTATCACGAATCTAAAAAAAAGGCCGGCAGGAACTGAATCCGGCCGGCCTCTTCGGTATAACAATCTTAAAATCTGTATTCCTCTACTTGATGGTGACGGACTGGTTGCCGCGGCCGGTGAACGGCTGGGCGTCTGGACCGGCACCCTGGTGGGTGAGCTGGGCTGCGGGCACGCCGAGGCTTACGAGGTAGTCGTAAACAGACTGGGCACGCTTCTCTGCGATAGCGATGTTGTTGGAGCGTGCGCCTGTGGTGAAGTCAGCGTAGCCTGTGATGGTATAGACATAGTCTTTGGGACCGGCCAGCATCTTCTTGGCGAGTTCCTTCAGGGTGGTCATGTCCACGGCGTCAAGACCCCATACCTCGAAATCGAAGAAGATGATCTCCTCGGGAGTAGCGGCGTCGAGGGCCATCTGCTGCTTGAGGGCCTCGAGCTCAGCCTGAGCGTCAGCGAGCTGCTTCTCAGCCTGGTCGGCACGCTGCTGTGCTGCGGCGGCGTCCTTCTCGGCCTGCGCGAGCTCGTCGCTCAGATCCTCGTTTGCAGTACTCTGGGTCTGAGCCCGCTCTGCTGCTCTGGCGGCCTCGGCCTTCAGGGCATTGATGTCGTCCATGGTATAGCCTGCGGCGCCGCGCTCGAAGTCGCGTTTGCCGAAACGGTAAGTAAGACCTAAAGAAGAATTGACAGTGGTAAGAAACGCACCGGAACCATTCACTTTAGCCGGGCTGATCTCATTCTTGCCCACTATACCGCCAATCTCCAGATTGAGGTCGATGCAGTCAGATACCCGGAACTTGTTCAGCAGTCCGTAGGAGACGATGAAGTTCTGACGGAAGTTCTTGAATGTTCTCGGTACATTGGATGCCATATATCCCATACCCATGAAAGGCACAGCATAGTAGACGCGGTGTTCCTTATAGCCTCCGATCCAGTTGGACAGATTGATCATGAGGTCCATGTGAAGGGATGCGAAGGGCCAGCGTTCTTTTATTAGGTTGTCACTGACACTGTGATAAGCTCCGAGGTCAAGAGACCCGCGGAGTCCGACCACCGGATAAAGCCATTTCGTGACAGAAATGTTGCCATAGCCGCCAAGATAGTCTCCGGCAGGACCGGGATTGCGCTTGTTGAACAGTGCCGCTCCGACCCCTCCGTTGATGGAAATCTCCCAGTTGTCCCAGAACCCGTTGGTCACGAAACCGGCGAAACTGGGCTTAGGGTCGACAGCCGAGGTGTCTGCCTTCTCCTGCGCTGCCAGAGCAGTGACTGACAGCAGCGCGGCAGCGAGTGCCGCGAGATAAAAACGTTTCATTGCAGTTTGATTTAGTTAGTTTATTTAAAAAATTAATCTTTTATTATAGTTATGAATGTCTTCAAAATAAGATGACAGTCTCCAAAAAATGTATGTGATTTTACATATTCGAGGTTTATCCGCAGTTTGTCCGGCATGACTACATTCAGATAGTACATCTCAGGATCTGAAGCCTGTGCAAGAAGTTCATTCTCGTTGCGGTAGCATATTGAAGCCATATCAGTGATTCCGGGACGAACATCCAGTACATGCAGTTGTTCCATTGTGTACATATCAACATATTTGCGGACTTCAGGACGTGGTCCGACCAGACTCATGTCACCCAAGAAGACATTAATTAACTGGGGCAACTCATCCAGTTTATATTTACGTATGTAGTATCCGGAGCGAGTAACTCTTGGATCATGTCCTCCTACTGTTATGAGTCCTTTTTTGTCTGAGCCCACACGCATTGAGCGAAATTTGAACAACTTGAAATCTTTGTTATTTCGTCCTACGCGTACCTGCCTGTAGAAAACGGGGCCTGGAGAATCAAACTTGATCCATATGGCTATTGCCAAAAAAACAGGACTCAGGAATACCAGTCCCAGTCCGCTCATAATGATGTCAAAAATACGTTTCACCTTTTCAGGTCAGATATGATTTGAGTAAAATTATTCATAACATACTGCACGTCATCATCGGAAAGATGCGTATGCAGCGGGAGAGTAATCTCGTTGCGGTACTGATTGTACGCATTGGGGAAATCCCTGATATCAAACCCCATGGCTTTATATGCCGTCATCATCGGCAGTGGCTTGTAGTGGACATTGCATGCAATACCGCGTTCTGCCATCTTGACGATGACATCATTGCGGTAATCCACATCTTCCCCAAGCAGGCGCACAAGGTACAGATGTCCGGACGAAGAGTGGTCCGTGCCATAGTGGTCAAGAATCTGTACATTGTATCCTTTGAGAGCCTCATTGTATTGCCCTACTATCTGTCTGCGTCTGTACAGCAATTCCGGATAGCGTTTGAGCTGTGCCAGCCCTATACCGGCCATGATGTCGGTCATGTTGCATTTGTAATATGGAGCTACGATGTCATATTCCCAGGCGCCCAACTGGGTCTTGGCCAGTGCGTCCTTGCTCTGGCCGTGCAGTGAGAGCAGCTGCAGTTGCTTATAGACAGCCTCATCATCCAGACCTTCGCGTGAACGCCATGTCAATGCGCCGCCCTCTGCTGTCGTAAGGTTTTTCACTGCATGAAATGAGAATGAAGTGAAGTCAGCTATCTCTCCGCACATCCTGCCATGCCGCTTGGCTCCGAAAGCATGCGCTGCATCTGCCAGCACAATCACTCTCCCGAAGACTTTCTGAATCTCGTTAGACGGTCTGAAAAGGCTCTTTCTTGACTCAACTGCTTGAAATACTTTGTCGTAGTCACAGATTACACCACCCAGGTCAACAGGCATCACAACCTTTGTCCTTTCAGTAATGGCTTCCGCGACCTTATCATAATCCATCTCATACGAGCCTGGAGTCGTATCCACCATTACAGGCATTGCCCCGACATGACATACAGAACTGGCTGTGGCAGTGTATGTGTAAGCAGGTACAATCACCTCATCACCGGGACCTACCCCGAGAACTCTCAAGGCCATTTCCATACAGGCTGTAGCGGAATTGAGACATACGGATTTCTGCGTGTTGCAGCACATGGAGATCATGTGCTCGAACTCTTTGGTCTTAGGTCCTGTCGTAATCCATCCGGAATCCAGCACCTCAGCCACCATAGCGGCCTCAGCCCCCGTCATATCCGGAGGCGAAAACGAAATTTTCCTCATGTTTAAAGATTTATTTTATCAGCGATTGACTTTCGCTTGAAAATTTGCCTTTGTCAGTATTTTATAAATTCCGACTAAATATCCCCAACCGTAATTTACATGCACTGTAAAATATGATATAATCTGCCACATCACCTGAGATATAGATGAATAGGATTTAAGGCTATAAACCAGCGCAAGTAAAAAATACATGGCGACGACAGCCAGATATGCAATTAGGATATATTTACTGAGGATACTTAATGCCAAACCGAAAATAAGCCCGAGAACAAAAGCTAAGGGGAAAAATTGCCTTATAGTAGCAGGACTTCCGAGTTTTTTGTTTACCAGCGGTTTATACAATCCATACTGGTAGAACATTTTCCCTGTTTTCTTAATCGTATTGCGTGCAAAATAATCTACAATAAGATACGGCAGCAGGTAAATCTTTCCGCCATGCTTGACCAAACGTGCGTTGAGCTCATCATCCTGGTTGCGTATCAAATCTGTATCATAAAGACCTATTTTGTCGAATACTTCCTTTCGATAACATCCGAACGGAACAGTATCCACCTGCATGATTTCCTTCGCACCTATTCGGAAATATGAGTTTCCCATACCGAACGGACTGCTCAATGCAGCAGCAATAGCCTTGCATTTAGGCGAATCATCTGCCGGAAGTGTTCTGCAGACAGCGCCCACATTATCGGCATGGAGTTCATAAAGCTTTGCGACAAGTTCTGAAAAATAATTATCCGGGTATATTGCATGAGCGTCTAACCGTATGACAATATCTCCTTTTGCCGCCTGTATCCCTATATTCATTGCATAAGGAACTATTTTCCGTGGGTTGTCAAGCAAGCGGATAAAGGAATAGTCAGCACAATATGACAGTACTATCTCCCTGGTCTTGTCCGTACTCATTCCATCCACAAGCAGAACTTCCATATCTTCCTTGGGATAGTCCTGCCGCAGAATAGAGTCTATGCACTTCCCGATATACTTCTCCTCATTGTATATCGGGCAAATGACAGAAATCATATTATTATTTTCTATTGGGCAATTTTATGTCTTTTCCTAATTCGGTTAAAAAGTCTTTAGTATAGAAATCCATCATACCTCCTTGAGAAGTGAAAGTTAGTTCTCCAAAATATATTTTACCATTAATATTATAAAGATCCACTCTCAATTGCGGAAAACCATTTGACAATTTTTCTGCTAAATCCAACATTTCATCCAAATTATCGGGCTTAGGCAAGATCCTACCTTTACGATATTCAGATGTGAAAACTGAAAATTCAGGATGCGGGTTCCAGTCAAGGTCATAAGTCATCACATCGGCGCCGCCACCATCTTCGTCCCTATCGCAACATGTCCATATATACTTCGCCTCACCATTAATACACCAAATCTTATAATCAACGAGAGAACTGTACCCATTGGGAATCGGTAACAATTCTTCCGCAATTATGCAAGGTATCATATTTTTATATTGAGGCTCAGCTGATAAAGCTCCAATATTTTTTCTATTTAGCCATTTCTCAAAGAGAATACATAAATCCCTTTTATCTTCCTTTTTTAAATCTCTCACGATATAATTAGTTCCTTTTCCATCTCCGTTATTGACTTTGAAAATAAGAGAATTAGGCAACTCATTGAAATTTATATCCTTTACATCTGTCCAATGTCCGTACAGCTTGACCAAATATTTTCCTAAGCCTAGACCCTCAACATATTCACGCACTTTATATTTATCAGCCAATTCCGTCCATTTGGTTGTATCCGAGAACAATTTTAACCATAGGATTTTTTCATTCAGGTCCTGCGGATTTTTCAAATTCGGCATTTTTTTAAATTTAGCGAAATACCTGATTTTTACCAATAGAACAGGATGGTGATTACCCAAATATTCGCAAAATTTAATTACAGGAGCCAATATGACAGACAATGTTTTGTTTGTCGATATATTCATCTTATTTATTATTTGATAATTCTATTCGTAAAATCTCTTAGTATAGAATATAAATCAGAGAGTTTGAATTTGGGGATATTGTACAATATGTCCAAATAATTCGATCTACGATACCTTTTCATGCGGGCAAAGACATTGGAATAATAACACTCGTTCTCATCTGTCTTTTGGACTAATGTGTTAAGATAATTAAAACAGAATTCTTCAGGAACTTGTTTTTCTTCCAAGAGGCGCGGGAAAAAATCAATTCCTATTCTTGTGTAGTCCCATGAAATCTCAGGATAGTCGCCACTAAAATCCACATTCACGATAGCTGCATATTTAGTCGGTGTCCACGGCATGTTAAACACGAAGTTCCCCAATGAATAAAAAATATATTTGCCTTTGTACGCCTCGAACCCTTGCAACACATGCGGATGCATGCCTATGATTATATCCGCGCCTTTGTCTATCATCAGATGGGCGAGGTTCTTCTGATCTATGTAAGGGTAATTTATAAATTCGTTACCCCAATGCACGTATGCAATCCGGAAATCGCATCCCGATAGTTTTTCAATCTCGTCTTCGATTTCGGAATATTCAGGCATGGACCAGTATAACGGCGTTTCTGAGAAGTTTTCCGGACGGAGGCTGAATGCGATGATTCCTATCATTTTGCCCTGATGCTCAATCACCACGGATTTTCGGTCCTTGCTCCCGACGTACATGCATCCGCTTTGCATCAAGTGCTCCAGCATGTTCTCATAGGCTGCGCATCCATGCTGCATAACATGGTTATTGGCCACCCCGTAAAGGTCGAAGTGCCGGATATGAGACATGTCCTCAGGAGAAATTATGAATTGCTTCCTGTAAATCCCTGTTTTGTCGGAAACAGAAGAACATACGCATTCGAAATTACCGAACCAGAAATCCGAATCTTTGCGTTCAATATTTGCAAACGGATCCGCTCCGCTTTTTATCGAAGAACCGACACCGAATCCCGTATCGAAGAAACCGTCAGTGAAATTTATGTCGCCTGTGATTCTAAGCATTCTGATTTTTAATTTTTATTAACTTGGCAGGATTCCCCGCATATATTCCATTAGCTTCAGTAAAAATTTTATTCAATACACTATTTGCCGCCAATACGGAATTTGATGGCAATGTTGAATCTTTTTGAACAACACAATTACCCGCGACCCATGATCCATATTCTAATCTAATAATTCCAGCATTACCTTTGCCATAACGGTAAGAGCCATTTTGAGAAGTATGATTCCCACTTATTATAACAACATTTGGAGCTATCAAAACCTGATCCTCTATTATTATGCTCCCACTTCCCATTATAATACTACCGTTTCCAAGAAAACAATTATCACCGACACTCAATCCTTCTAATTCTTTTATTATTGCGTTATGAGTAACCTGAAAATCTTTTCCGCATTTTTTCATACCCAATCCGTACAAAAAACCTCTAAATTTCATAATAAACGGAATATCAGGCAAAAAATACATAATAGTCCGAACAAGCCAAGAATACAACAGCAGAAATTTATGTTTCATATTTAAAATTTTAGCATTCGAATATTTTCCCGAGAAAAGCCTCTATCGTATAATTATTTTTAACCTTTTTATATGCTTCATCTCTCATTTTTTCAAAAGAGCTCCTTTCTGATAAAAATGATTTTATTATATCGTATGCCATTTCATAGTCATTAAAGTCAAAAAATCGAATCTCTTTCTTGTCTTCAAAGGTTGTGGGCAAGGACCCCACCGGCGTTGAAACAACTGGGATTCCTTGCGACATTGCTTCTATAACAACCCTTGGAGAGCCCTCGGATAAAGACGGGAAAAAGAACAATTGTGAACTTCGTATCATCTGAAGCAATTTTGTTTTATCATCTACATGCCCATGCAAAATCACTTTATTTTCCAATTTGTTATTTTTCACAAAATTCTTCAATTCATCAAACATTTCTCCATTTCCGATAATATCAAAGATATAATCGAATCCTGAGTCTTGCATTTTTTCACAAAGGTGCATCAAGCAATTCATTCCTTTAGCGAACCTTATATATCCCACATAAATTATACGGATTGGAGACTCTTGGGTATTTAAATCAGGCAAGTTATCATCAAAAATTTTCTCAGAAATTGTAGAAGATACGACAGGATTAGCATTTATGGAATACCGCTTCAAACGGTTTGCTATATGGAATCCATTCGTATAAACAGTACTCTTTTTTGCGGCCAGTATTGTCAATAGGTAATCCGGATAATACCCAGCAATCATTACCTTCTTCTTTATCCAGCTCCATTTTTCATTATACTTAGTAGCATCAATCGTATCGCCGACAAAATGCATTACGGTTCTCTTGTGAAAAATCAGTCTTGGCATCCAACAAAAAGGGTCCGGAACTCTGCAATAAAATAAATCCGTCTTGCCTGCGATACTTTTTATTGTCTTATAATACTTAATTACACTCTTCTGTGCCTTTAAAAAACTACCGCTATATGGAAGCTCTACGACCTCAATATTTGAAAATACTATTTCCTTAGAATTTCTCTCATTTAATACCCTCGATACGGAACTTAATAGATAAATCTTCTCATATTTTGTAGAAATAAATTCCAAATACGTGTAATGAGTACCTGAAATATAATATTTACTGCCCGACCTTGTCAGATTCCACCCCGTCAACAATGTTATAGTTTTGTCTTTCATAAAGTTCTAAATCAATTAATGAAATTATTACTGCAAACAAATACCACATTAACAAATACGTCAAAACTCCACCTGTCTTATAAGCTAAAAGAAATATGAATCCAAAGACTATTAATGGCAAATAATCATATCGTCTAATCTGAATGGATTTAAATAGTAATGTTAGCATAAAAAACATAAAGAGAATAAATCCTACAATTCCTGATGTTACCAATACGTAGATATATAAATTATGAACAGTCCTAGACTCATTGAATTTTGAACTCATTTCCTTTGAATATCCAATTGTTCCTTTACCGACTAATGGATTTTCCTCAAAAATCTGAAGAGAATAGCTATTTAGTCTTTCTCTGCCACCAGTTTCACCATATTCAAGTGAATTTCCTAACCTGGAAAACAATGAAAATTCAGAATGTCTTGATACTATGAAAGAAATGGATATTCCTATCGCAATTACTGAACATATTAAAATTACGTATTTTTTTACATTACTCACAGAAGGATTTAAAAGTAAAAAAGCAATGATGCCAATGCATAATATTAAGAAACTTCCTCTCGATCCGCTTGCTATTATCATCATTAACATTGGGAAAAACAATAAACAGAACCAAAAACGCCTTCTTCTCCATTTTAAGGGATTCTTAAATATTAAATACAGCAACAGCAAAAATGCAATAGTTATACGTCCGCTCGTTGAATTAGGATTCTCCCCGAAAATAAAAACCCTTCCTTTTGATATATAAGTAAATTCATCTACTGCTCCTATAGAGAACAGCAATGCTACAAATCCACATGCAAAAGAAAATGCTGCTAAGGAATAATATAGATATTTCTTATTTCTAATAAAAATTTCCGGTAGTAAGAAGCAAAGTGATATGGATAAAAAAAACTTAAGGAAAAACACCGCTGTTGATATCGACAATTCATTAATACTCCAATAGACAGTCGATAATAGCAATGTGATATAAAATAATACAATATATTTTCCCCAACTTGTAAATTTTAATTGTCTGAAATTAAATAAACGGATAAAAAATAAATAAGTTATAAAAATAGCACTATATATCTGAGCCAAGCTGAACCCGCTATTTTCATTTTCAATATCTACTGCCGGCAAAAATGGATTCCAAGTTCCCAATGCCAGCAAAATAGAAAATATTATTAGCAGGACACAAGTAAACTTAGAATCTATTTTGCACAAAAAAGTAGTCATTTGGCATCATTGATTTTATCTATGTCAGTCTTCACAATCTTAGCCGGATTACCTGCTGCGATAGCATTAGCTGGAACATCTTTGGTAACTACAGAACATGCTGCAATAACCGAATTATCTCCTATTGTCACACCTTTACAGATTCGCACATTACTACCAATCCATACGTTTTCGCCAATTATTATTGGGGAGCTTACCGAATGTTTCCATTTTCGCATGTCAGAGCCATGAGGTGTTACTCTCATTCGTTTTCTATATTCGGGATTTACTGGATGATTATTATTATCTACAATAGTCGTATTCTCTGCAATCCCCGTGTATTTACCTATAATAATCTTATTGACAGCGAGCAATTTTGATCCCGTTCCAATTTTCGAATATTCACCCATTATAATTTGTCCATCATTTGAAGCGACTAAGGTTCCGTACATATCCACATGATCTTTTAAAATAATTTGTCCTATTTGGGCTCCATCGTCATAGGATATTCTACTATGACTGTTAAATTTGTGACCACTTCCCTCCAATTTCACCTTTTTCCTTAATCTATAAGAGACATAATGTCTGTATAAATACTTGATTATCCTCATTTTATTTTCTATTTAAGATATTTATGAATGAATTTACTACGATTTTCTTTTCTTTTGATGAAAAAAGAAAAACATAATATAGCAATATCATAACTATCACGCTAAATAATGCAACAACTGCAATACTGACATATATGTTGATTCCATTTAATATTCCTTTAAGAAAATACCCACAAATAAAAACAGAACAAAAACAGACTGCCGAATTTAACGTTTCAATAAAATATTTTTTCCATTCAAACCCTAATAATCTATATGAAAAATAAACCGTTTCTATCAAAACCAATATTTGCGCAAATATCATACAATAAATAATGGAAACGGGTGAATATTTCAATTTGAACAATATATAACCTAATGGCAATACGAGCAATATTGTTACTGATATCACTATCTGATACCATTTGATGTGTCCTTCTGCATATAAAGCACGCGTTAAGCCTGGATACATTTGCATTATGACAAATGTAATAATTGTACCACTGGTAATCTGTAATGTATACTTTGGAACTTCCGTCAACCAAATGTTTAATATATTATCCAATTCCAATAGTATCGGCAATGCCATTATTGAGGATAACAAGAACGATATTTTAGACGAAAGTGATGCTACGTACAACATTTGCTCCTTATCTCCCTGTCCTTTATATTTCATGATTATCGGGCTGAAAACCGTTGTTATGGTAGCCGCAAATGTAGAAACCAGAACATTTAATTGATTGGCCACACCGTACGCTGCATTAAGCAATGTACCGAAAAACATATTTAGCACTACAGCAATACCTTGATTACGCCCCAAAACAGCTATTGATCCTAAAGTGTTCCATCCTACAAATCCTATCTGCTGACTAATCAATTCACGATTATACATTTTATTTATAAAAATTCTAGTTTCCTGATACCTATACCTGCACCATGCATACTTAAATATCCCGCCGATTACTACAGCCAACATCATTAAAACAGTGTAAGTTATAAGTAAATTATACGGAGTAATATACAAAGCATACGCCGCTGCGAGTTTCGTTAATGCGACAAGAGACTCTATCAAAGCGAACATCCACATTTCCTCATGTGCATTAATAGCCGCATTGTAAGGAACAGTCAATATTGTTACGAATGAACTTATAACCATTATATCATATACTTTCTTGGCAATATGTATTGAATCAGGATTTATATTCAATATGCAAGAAAACATGATCGGTTTAAGGATAAGCAAGGTTACGACTAACAATAATGACAGGCAAATGTGTATAAATAAACTAGAATTAAATATTTTTGTTAATTCGTTAATCGAAGCCCCCTTTCCCATTGCAACAGAAAGGAAACGTTGTGTAGAAACTAGCAATGCTCCGTTTAAAAACGAGAGCATTGCTATTATTCCTGCTATCAAATTGTATAATCCAAAATCATCTACTCCTAATAATTTCAATGCTATTCTTGTGGACAAAAGAGTAACTACTCCTGCAATTACTATCTTAACATACAACGCAGCAGTATTTATGATTATACTTTTCCCTTGTCCCATAGTACAATTTAGTTATTTGATGGTAGAAGATAATTTAGACTATAATAATTCAAATTCACGTTATACGATGCTTAAATAAAAACAAATTCTTTTAGATATAAGTTATTCTTCGGCAAGAATCTTTTTTAAAGTATTCATTGCATCATAACCCCTTGTAAAATGAAATAGGTAGGGGCTGATGTCTGGTTTCGAAATTTTGAATTTATCACTGGGGTAACTGCACATGTGAAAAATACTTTTTTTTATCTATCTCCGTGTTGGTGGAAATAATCCAGCAATATCAGCACAAGCCCTTTCAGAACGTGCATCTGCAGTGAAACCTCAGGTTTTGGGAATGTTTTGTTTATTGATTGTCCTCCAGTATCCTCTCGAGTACCTGCTTATGCCGTAATGATGAATGCGAACTTTGATACATCGCGTACAGCAGGTTCATGAACTCTTCTTTGTCCAGGATACACACTGTCCGCGCATCGTTAAACATGGAGCGGAATCTCTCAATAGGGCCTTCTATGACACCGTAGTCAAATGTCACTGTGGTCTTAAGAGGAAAAGAGAAACGCTCCCTTGTCGCAGGATTGCACCCGATAGCTCTACCTGCTTGAAAAACGTATGACAGGCAGTCTCCGTTTTTCCGTATTGGGCCATGAGTGGATTCATCTGTAGAGATGCCGGCTCTGGGCTGTGATGTCGTAAAGCAAGCTACTATGCTCAGTTCCTCGTCACGGTGCAGCACGATCAGATATTTGTATTTAGGCGGCTTTATGCTGCTTACATATCCGTATATTATCTCGCCCGGGTTGAAATTAAGCATGGCGGTCCAGATGTTCCTGAAACTTCATATTCCACAGAGCATCTTCATAGATGCTCGCTCT
>ENA-OOXJ01000685-OOXJ01000685.1-human-gut-metagenome-genome-assembly--contig:-NODE-685-length-26449-cov-2.435705_pt1 | contig 26449 bp, 28 predicted proteins | sample MGYA00241587_ERZ501343 | MGnify/ENA primary metagenome ERZ501343 (study PRJEB25962, sample SAMEA2042918) | human gut metagenome | biome: human gut; feature: human-associated habitat; material: faeces... | reverse complement strand
GGATTCGAACCCACGGTACCTTTCGATATCACCAGTTTTCAAGACTGGCTCCTTAAACCACTCGGACACTCTTCCACAAACTTGGTACAAGAAATATTATACCAGTTTTTTTTTATTTGTCAATAGCTTTTTAAAAATTTATTTAATTGTTTCAGCTATTTTTCTTGATATCTCTTTAGGCAATAAATTATAGTCTTCTATTTTATCAATAGATAAATATTCTATTTCATACTTTCCATATCTTGTTAAATCTATATTTGTAAATTCTGGTCCTGTTCCTGTGCCAAATGTTCCAGACACGTACTCACATATAAAAAATTTCTCATTTCTTTTTAGATCCTCATTATAAAATTCTTCAAATATAGACTTAATTTTTACATTTATTCCTAGTTCTTCTTCGATTTCCCTTATAAGTGTTTCCTCATAAGTTTCCCCCTCTTCTACATGTCCACCCGGAAAAGTATAATACACATATTCTCCATCTTTCCTATATTTTGTCCTCTTTATTGAAACAAGATATTTACCTTTTTCTTTTTCTACTATTAAAATACCTCTTGCTGTCTTTTCCATATTATCACCTACATTTTTATTTTTAGTTTATTTAATATACTATCTAGTCCCTCTTCATCATTATACTCTATAACCAATTTACCATTTTTAGAGTTATTATTTAATTTAACATTATATCCAAAAAATCCTTTTAATTTTTCTTCTATTTTCTTATAGTATACTGAATTTGGTTCTTTTTTTTCAGGTTTTCTAATATATTCCTCTGAACCATACACAAGCTTTTCTGCATCTCTTACGCTAAGCTTTTTTTCTATTATTTTATCGGCAATTTGTAATTGTCTTGTTTTACTATCTAATGCTAGTAAAGCTCTTGCATGCCCCTCAGATAGTTTTCCTTCTAAAACATAATCAATTATCTTATCTTGCAATTTTAAAAGTCTTACAGTATTAGAAACTGTAGAAATATTTTTCCCTGTTAACTTTGCAACTTCTGTTGTAGTGTACCCATCTTCTTCCATTAATTCTTTTATTGCTCTTGCAACTTCAATTACATTTAAATCTTCTCTTTGTATATTTTCAATTAATGCTACTTGCTTTTTCTTAGTATCTGAATAATCTTTAACTATTGCAGGAATTGTTTTAAGGCCAGCAAGCTTTGCAGCTCTCCATCTCCTTTCTCCTGCAACTATCATATATCCATTTTTAGATTTCACTACTAATATTGGTTGAATTACTCCTTGTTCTTTTATAGAATCAGACAATTCTTGTAGTTTTTCTTTATCGAAAATTTTTCTTGGTTGTCCCTCCATTGGTTCTACATCAGAAATCTTAAGTTCAACTACATTACCAAGCTCAACTTTTTCCTCTGTCAACTCACTCTTTATTTTTTCAGTATCTTCGCCAAAAAAAGCATTAAGACCTCTTCCTAATCCTTTCTGAGTTTTTGCCATATATCTAATCCTCCTTTTCATTTAGTTTTATTAACTCTTTTGCAAGTTTTTTGTATGTTTCTGCCCCTTTTGAATCTGAATCATATAAATTAATTGGTAATGCATGTGATGGAGCTTCACTAAGTCTTATATTCCTTGGTATAACAGTTTGAAAAACTTTATTTTCAAAATATTTTTCTACTTCTTGTGCTACTTGTTCTGATAAATTTGTTCTAGAATCGAACATTGTAAGCAACACTCCTTCTATAACTAATTTTTTATTCAAATGTTTTTGTACTAATTTTATTGTATTTACTAATTGTCCTAATCCTTCTAGAGCATAATATTCACACTGTATTGGGACAAGCACGCTGTCTGCTGCTGTAAAAGAATTTAGTGTTATTAATCCAAGTGATGGTGGACAGTCAATAAATATATAATCGTATTTTTCTTTAACTTCTTCTAATGCATTTTTAAGTCTAGTCTCCCTTGAAACCATTGAAACTAGTTCTATTTCAGCGCCAGCTAAATTAATATTAGCAGGACATACATCCAATTTCTTTATCATTGTATGGCATATAGTAGTTTCTATATTTATATCTTCAATAAGCACATTATAAATAGATTTATTTTCTTCTGCTACTACGCCAAGGCCACTTGTAGCATTTCCTTGTGGATCTATATCAATAAGTAATACTCTCTTACCTCTTTCTGCTACGCATGCACTTAAATTTACAGCTGTTGTTGTTTTTCCTACACCGCCTTTTTGATTTGCTATTGCTATTATTTTTGCCATAATTTCACCTCTTATTAGATTATACTACAAACATTTACAAAAATAAAGAGAAAATAAACATTTTTTTATTTTCTCTTTATTTAATTTTTATAATGGCTTTTTCTTTATTTGTCCATAATTTCTAGGGAATTTTTTATTTGTAATTTGACTTTTTTTTACTTCTATAATATGTCTTTCATATACTTCATCATTAACTTTATACTCATATGTAAAATCGTCATTTATTTTACTATTTAACTTTTTTAGAGCTGTTTTTGAAGCATTAATTTCTTCTCTAGCTTTTGATCCTTTTAATAATAAACATCTACCATTTACCTTTACAAGTGGGATGCTAAGTTCAAGCAAAATATTCATGCTAGATACTGCTCTAGAAGTAGCCACATCAAATTTTTCTCTATATATAATATCATTGCCTATCTCTTCTGCTCTTCCATGTAGTAATGTAATTTTTTTCAAACCTAATTTTTGGATAACTTCACTCAAAAAATTTAACCTTTTTTCTAGTGCATCTAACAAAGTAATATTTACATTGGAATCAAAGTATATTGCAATTACTATTCCAGGAAATCCTGCACCAGTACCAATATCTATTATATTTTCATTTTTATTTATGTATTTTACTATTTCTAAAGAATCAACAAAATGTTTCATTATAACTTCATAGTCATCTGTAATAGATGTTAAATTAATTTTTTCATTCCACTCTACTAATAAATTCTTATACATTTCAAATTTTTCTAACATTTTATCATCTAAAACTATATTCATTTTAAATGCTTCAGCTTTTAGTACTTCCTTAAAATTATTCATATTATTCCTTTCAATTTTCATGTGAAAATTATTTTTTGTTTTGGCTTAAATATATAAGTAAAACTGATATATCCGCTGGTGATACACCTGATATACGTGAAGCTTGGCCAACAGATGCAGGCTTTTGTTTATTTAGTTTTTGTCTTGCTTCTAAGCACAATCCTTTAATATGTTCGTAGTCTATATCTTGAGATAATTTTTTATCTTCCAATTTTTTAAACTCATCTATTTGTTCTTGTTGAAGTTTTATATATCCTTCATATTTAATTTGAATTTCAGCTTCTTGCTTTACTGAATCTGGCAACTCTTTTCTTTCTGTATCAAGTGGTTTTAAATTTTCATAATTAAGCTCACTTCTCTTTAAAAGTTCAGATAGTTTTACGCCATAAATCAAAGGTGAACTTCCTAATTTAACTAATATCTCGTTTACTTCACTTGTTGGTTTAATAGAAACATTTTTTAATCTTTCTATTTCTTTTTCTATCTGCTTTTTCTTTGTGCAAAATCTTTCATATTTTTCACATGAAACAAGTCCTATATTGAATCCTTTTTCTGTTAGACGTAAATCCGCATTATCTTGTCTTAATGCAAGTCTATATTCTGATCTAGATGTCATCATACGATAAGGTTCATTTGTACCCTTAGTAACTAAGTCATCTATAAGTACCCCTATATATGCTTCAGATCTATCTAATATAAAAGGTTCTTTATTATCTACTTTTCTTGCAGCATTTATACCAGCAATTATTCCTTGTGCTGCAGCTTCTTCATATCCAGAAGATCCGTTTACTTGTCCTGCAAAAAAAAGCCCATCTATTCCTTTATACTCAAGACTTAAATTTAAATTTGTAGAATCTATACAATCATATTCAATAGCATATGCAGGTCTCATCATCTTTGCGTTTTCAAGTCCGGGAACTGTTCTATACATCTGTATTTGTACCTCTTCTGGAAGAGAAGAAGACATACCTTGAATATACATTTCACTTGTTTTTTCTCCGAGTGGTTCAATAAATAACTGATGTCTTTCTTTATCAGCAAATCTTACCACTTTATCTTCTATAGATGGGCAATATCTTGGACCAATGCCATGAATTCTACCACTATATATTGGTGAGCGATGCAAATTTTCTCTAATAATTTTATGTGTTTCCTCTGTAGTATAAGTTAAATAGCAGTTGACTTGTTTTTTATTTATAATTTCTTCATTTCCTTCATTATCAAAAGAAAATGGCGTTATTTTTTCATCTCCAAATTGAGGTTCCATTTTTGAAAAATCAATACAATTCTTATTAATTCTAGCAGGTGTTCCTGTTTTGAATCTTCTTAGTTCTACTCCAATATCAATCAAACTTTGAGATAAGTCATTAGCAGGAAATACCCCATCTGGCCCACTTTCATAAGATATTTCACCAATTATTACTTTTCCTTTTAAGTACGTGCCAGTTGCTATTACAACAGATTTACAAGTAAATGTAGCACCTATTTTTGTTTTTACTCCTACTACTTTATTCCCATCTGTTAGTATTTTTACAATTTCAGCTTGATAAACATCTAAATTAGGTTGATTTTCCATAGTTTTTTTCATTTCTACATGATACATTTTTCTATCCGATTGAACCCTTAAAGAATGTACTGCTGGCCCTTTAGATAAATTAAGCATCTTTGATTGTATAAAAGTTTTATCTGCGTTTTTTGCCATTTCACCACCTAAAGCATCTATTTCTCTTACTAAATGTCCTTTAGAAGTTCCACCTATGCTAGGATTACAAGGCATATTTGCAAGCGTATCCAAATTTATAACAAAAGCTGCTGTTTTTTTACCAAGTCTAGCTGATGCAAGAGCAGCCTCACATCCAGCATGCCCAGCTCCAACAACTATAACATCATAATCTCCTAATACATAATCCATAATATCATCTACTTTCCTATACAAAATTTTTCGAATATTTTTTTAGCAACATCTGCACTTATATTTTCGCCTATTATTTCACTAAGACATCTTGTAGCATCATTTAAATAAATAGAAATAATATCTATTGGCATATTATTATTAATCTCATCTTTTGCCTTTTCTAGATTTTTAATAGAATCATTTAATAGGCATCTATGTCTTTCATTAGTTATTATAAGTGTATTTTTATAATCCAAGTGACTTGTATTAAAAATATCTTCAATTTTTTTCTTTAAATCCTCAATTCCAATTTCCTCTTCAACAGAAATCGGAATTATATTTTCTAAATTATGTTTTTTTAATTCTTCCATAAATTCATTTAAAGCGATTTTTTTTATCTTATCAGTCTTATTTATCAATGTTATATATTTTAATCCTTTATTTTGAATTTTAGAAAGAATTTCAATATCAGATTTATCTATTTTATTTTCCGTACTAAACATATAAATTATTAAATCTACTTCATCTAACATTTTTATACTTTTTTCAACACCAATTTTTTCTATTATATCTTCCGTATCTCTTATTCCTGCAGTATCCGAAATATTTAGGGTTAAATTTCCAATATTAATAGTTTCTTCAACGATATCCCTAGTTGTCCCAGCAATATCTGTTACTATAGCCTTATCACTATTTGAAAGTTTATTTAACAAAGATGACTTTCCAACATTTGGCTTTCCGATAATAGCAACATTTACTCCATTTTTAATATATTTGCCTTGATCATAAGTAGAAACTAAATCCTCTATTTCAGATATTTTCTTTTTAATTAAATTAATAACGTTATTTGTATCAACTTCTTCGTAATCATACTCAGGATAATCTATACTAACACTAATGTGTGCTAACAAATCAATTAAATCTTGTCTAATTCGTCTTATTTTTTTAGCTAGTTCTCCTTGCAAATGTTTCTCAAATACACTTGTTTCTATTTTAGATTTAGCATTTATTAAATCAATAATTGCTTCAGCTTTAGATAAATCCATTTTTCCATTTAAAAATGCCCTTTTTGAGAATTCACCAGCTTCTGCCATTCTTGCTCCAGAATTTAATACATATTCTAATATTTGCTTTGTTATTTGTATTCCTCCATGGCAATTTATCTCAACTACATCTTCACCAGTATAAGATTTTGGTGCTTTAAAATATGAAACTAATACTGTATCTATTATTTCTTCTTCATTTATAATATTTCCATATATTATTTTATTTGGCTCTAATTTACTGGAATTATTAAAAATCTTTTTTATAATTTTTAGGCTATCATCTCCACTAATTCTAATTATACTAATTCCACTATTAGTCAATCCAGTTCCAATTGCAGCGATTGTATTTGTTGACATAATTTATTTTTCCTTTCTTTAAAAAAGTCAGCTTTGCTGACTCTTTTTTAATATTTTTTTCTTATAACAACTCTTCTTCTTGGTTCTTCACCAAATGATTCAGTTTCTACATCATCTCTATTTGCAAGTTCGCTATGTATTATAAGTCTTTCATATGCAGACATTGGTTCTAATTTAATTGGTTTTCTAAATCTTATTACGTTTTCTGCCATCTTATTTGCAAGACGTCTTAATTTTTCTTCTTTTTGTTTTTTATAATCATTTATTTCTAAGAATACTTTAGCATATTCTTCATCTTCTTTTTGTAAAATAGAATTTAAAACTGATTGAATAGATTCAATTGTTTTACCTTTATACCCTATTAAGTGAGATACGTTATCCCCTTTAATATTAACAATTATTTGATTTTCACTTCTATTTACACTATAAGATATACTACTTTCTCCTGTAATATCAAATATTTCTTTCAATATTTTTTCTACTTTTTCAATTGTTTTTTCTGCTACACTATCGCTTATTTTCTTATCAACTGTAACTCTTACTTTAGCCATTTTAGCTGAAATCATTCCTAGTATTCCACCATTTGATGGTTCTTCTAATATTTCTACTTTTACATCATCTCTAGAGACTTTTAGTTCTTCTAATCCTTTTCTTATAGCCTCTTCTACTGTTTTTCCATATTGTTCACTACTTTTTTTCATTGATTGCTCCCCCTTTATTTAATTTCAATACTTCCCCCTTAGGCTTTGTTATTTTTGAAATTATAAGTTGTTGTATTATTTGTAAAATATTTCCAAACAACCAATAAACACCAAGTGCAAGAGGCATTGTATATGCAATAATACCTGACATTATTGGAAGCATTAAATTATTAGTTTTTTGCATTTGTTTTTGTTCCTCAGTCATATTAGATGTTTTTTGTAAAACTCTTGATTGAACATAAGATAATATTATAGTAAGTATTGGAATAAGTAACGCTATAGGATGTGCCTTTTTAGATTCATCTTTACTAAAAACGTTTGATGGAATATCACCAAGATTAATTCCAAATGCAACATTCATATCAATTAAATTATTAGATTCTGCTACCTGTATTTCATATGCTTTCATCTCATTTTCTGTAACTTCAGTTTCTTCTTTATTAAGATAAGTAGCCGTATAAGATTTAATTTCTTCTACAGGAGTTCTTGTTATATAAGTTAAGGGTTGTCTAACTATGTAAAACATTCCTAATATAATTGGTATTTGAATTATAAGTGGTAAACATCCTCCAAGTGGATTAATCTTATTTTCACTATACAATTTTGTTAGTTCCTCATTTTGTTTTTGCTTATCATTTTTATATTTTTCCCTTATCTGTGCATCTTTTGGAGCTATAGATTGCAATTTATTAGTTGATTTTATTTGCATTATTGTAAGAGGAAATAAAATTAATTTCGTAATAAAACTAAATATTAAAAGTGCAATCAAATAATTATTATTAACTATGTCATATATTAATCTTATTATAACACCAAAAAAACTAGCAATTGTAGCTATCATAAATTACCTCATTTCTTACTTATATTATATTATTTTAATTTATCTACTCCACCCTTTGAAAATGGATTACATCTTAGTATTCTATAAATTCCTAAAATATTCCCTTTTATTATACCATATTTGTCAACAGCTTGCTTAGTATACTCAGAACAAGAAGGATAATAAATACATCTATTTCCAAGTGATCTTGAAATATATTTTTGATAAAATTCAATTAAGTATATTTCTACTATTCTTGGTAACAAAAATATCCATTTATTTTTTTTCATAAAGTTCTAATTCCTCTAGACAATTTTTAACTTCATTTTCTAAAATAAAGTAGTCTATTTTATCAATAGTTGTACTCTTTTTATATAAAACTACTATATTGTAACCTTTTTTTAAGTTATGCTCTTCTTGTTTATATATTTCTCTTATCCAACGTTTCATTTTATTTCTTTGTACACTATTACCATTTTTCTTAGAAATACAAATTCCAAAAAAATTTTTATCTCTCATATTCTTCTTTATGTTATTATCACAATGAATACTTATATTTTTGGAAGATTTAAAATTCCCCTTATTTAATACATATTTAAAAGTACCATTCTTTTTTATTGTAAAAGTAAATTTCATACCCTTCTCCCCTATTTAGAACAAAAAGTGAGTATGAAAAACATACCCACTTCCTTTAAGCAGTCTTAAGCACTAATAACTTTTCTACCTTTGGCTCTTCTAGCTTTTAAAACTGATCTACCAGAAGCAGTTGACATTCTTTGTCTAAAACCATGAACTTTTTTTCTTTTAATATTACTTGGATTACTTGTTGATAATTTCATAAAACTACACCCCCAAAACTTAATTTCCTATTTAAAAATGCCATATAACTGACACTAATTTAATCTCAAAGTGTTTCTATTATACATTACTTGAGCTAATTTGTCAATGTTTTTCAAAATATTTAACAAAAAATGATAAATACTTGAAAAATTTTATAATACATGATATATTAAATCCAAATAACTTATTTTAAAATTTTATACTACATTTTTTTTAATCCACAATAATTATGTAATGTTACTTTGTGATATTATTTCATATTTTAAATTTTATCAACACCTGTGGATAACTCTGTGGATAACTTTTTAAAAACAAGTGTTTATGAAAGGTGGTTTTATGGAAGAAAATATTATTCAAATATGGTCTCAAGCCTTGGAAATACTGAGCGAAGAGATTTCGCCTGTTGGTTTTGCAACATATGTAGAAGTAATGATTCCAAGAGCTGTGGATAATAATACAATTTGCTTTTTATCACCATCAAATTACCATATTGACATATGCAAGAAAAGGTATCTAGATTTAATTGAAAATACTTTATCATTTTTAACAAAAAAATCATACAAAATTATTTTTGAATCTAAAGATAGAATTTCTGAAGAAGATGATGATAACTTTACAGAAGAAGAAATAGAAGTAAAAACCACTAATGATAAAATAGAAAATGAAAGACAATTTCCATTAAACATTCAAAGTAATGTTGAAGTTACTTGTCCTAATTTAAATCCAAAATATACTTTTGATAATTTTATAATAGGATCTAACAATAGATTTGCCCATGCTGCAGCTTATGCTGTATATGAAACTCCTGGCAAAAAATATAATCCTTTATTTATATATGGAGGAGTAGGACTAGGAAAAACACACCTTATGCAATCTATTGGTAACGAAATGTATAAAAATAATCCTAATACAAAAATAATCTATTGTACTGGCGAAGAATTTGCAAATGAAGTAATAACTTCTATAATGACTAATAAAAATGATGTGTTTAGAAGAAAATATAGAAATATAGATTTATTACTAATAGATGATATACAATTTCTAGCTGGTAAAGAAAAGTGTCAAGAAGAGTTTTTTCATACTTTTAATGCTTTATTTGAAAGTGGAAAACAAATAGTTTTAACATCTGAAAAACCACCAAAAGAGATTGTTGAATTAGAAGATAGACTAAAAACAAGATTTGAAATGGGACTTTCAGTTGATATTCAAGCACCTGACTTTGAAACAAGACTTGCTATTTTAAGAAAAAAAGCAGAAAGAGAAAGATATGTTATATCTGATGAGGTGCTAGTAAAAATAGCAACAAGAGTAAAGTCAAATATAAGAGAATTAGAAGGAGTATTTAATAAATTAGTAGCGTATACATCTTTTACAAATAATCCTTTAACAGATGATATTATAGACAATACAATTGAATCAATACTTGTAAGGAATACTAAGGTAATTACAAGTAAGTTAATAATGCAAGTAGTTTGCAAATTCTTTAATATAAAAGTTTCTGATATGGTAAGTGATAAAAGATCGAATAGTGTAGCATTTCCACGACAAATAGCAATGTACTTATGTCGTGAAATAGCCAATATGTCTTTTCCTAGTATAGGAAAAGATTTTGGGGGAAGAGATCACTCTACAGTGTTACATGCATATTCAAAAATAAAAGATGAATATGATAATAAAACAGAAACAAAATCTTTGATAGACGATATCAAAAAATCCTTATCAATAGAGGATTAGAACGTTTTATTACAAAAATATTACAAAAATATTTTACAATTGTTACACATAAAAAGTTATCCACAAAAAACTGTGTATAATGCTGTTGAAAAAGTGTGAATAAGTAAAAAAATGTAAAAATATCCACAACAAACAAATATTCTGTGGAAAAATGTAACAAGTTATCCACAGAGTTATACACAATATGTATGTGAGCTATATCAAATGTTTGAAGTAGTTTTCCACACTTTCAACAATACCTACTACTACTACTACTAAATTATATAATATATTATTATATATTATTTATGTCTGTTTTTGGGGAGTTACTTATCCACACCTGTGCATAATGTGGAAGAAAGGAAATAAAAAATGAATATAAAATGTAATTTAAAAGAATTAATAAATGGATTAAATGTTGTATCAAAAACATCTGCAACTAAAACAACTTTACCTATACAAGAAGGGGTCCTTATAGAAGCATATGGCAGTGAAGTAAGACTTACTACATATGATCTTGAATTAGGATGTGAACATAAATTTCATTGTAATGTTATAGAAAATGGAAAAACAGTTGTAGATATAAAAACATTAAATGAAATAGTTAGAAGAATAGAGGATGAAGAAATAGAAATAATAGTTGATGAAACTATATTTACTTTAAAGTCTACAACAGGTGTATTTAAACTAGCTATTATGAATCCAGATGAATTCACAAAACTACCTGTGTTTAATGTGGATAACCAAATAGAGATTTTACAAAAAGATTTTAAAGAAATGGTAAGAAGAACTGTATTTTCTGTAAGCACAGATGAAAACAGACCAGTATATAATGGCTCATTAATAAAAGTAGAAGATAATATTTTAACAGTAGTTGCAATTGATGGATTTAGATTATCTCTTAGAAAAAAAATAAGTAATACTAATATAAATAATTTTAAAGCAATTATACCAGGTAGAACTTTAAATGAAATTTTAAAAATATTATCTGATGACGAAGATAAAAAGGTTAGAATAGGAATAAATAAAAATCAAGCACTATTTGAAATAGAGAATAGCATTTTAGTAAGTAGAATAATAGAAGGAGATTTTTTAAATTATAATACAATAATACCAGAAAATTGTTCTACTAAAGTAAAAGTTAGAACTAAAAATTTACTTGATTCTTTTGAGAGGGTAGCATTATTTGCTAGAGAAAATAAAGAAAAAGATAAGAAATCTCCAGTTAAACTTAAAGTAAATATAGATGGAATAACACTAAGTTGTATCAGTGATGCAGGAGATGCAAAAGAGGGAATAACAGCATTTGTAGAAGGTAGAGATATAGAGGTAGGATTTAATCCAAGATATGTTATAGAAGCTCTAAAAGTAATTGATGATAGTGAAATTGTAATAGAATTTAATTCAGATGTATCACCAGTACTTATAAAACCTGTAAATGGAAATGAATTTATATATGTTGTATTACCAATTAAACTAAAAAATAACTAATACATTTTATAAAGTGAGAATATTTTTATGTATTCTCACTTTATAAGTGCAAAGTGTGGAGAAGTATATGGAATTAAAAAATATAGAACTTATTAATTTTAGAAACTATAAATATCAAAAAATAGAATTTATTAATGGAATAAACTTATTTGTAGGAAATAATGCACAAGGTAAAACTAATATAATAGAATCTATATATATTTCCGCATTTGGAAAATCATATAGAACAGTTAAAGATAATGAAATAATAAATTTTGAAAGCGAATTTAGTAAAATAAATTTAGAATATAGTAAAGATGATATAAATAATAAGATAAATTATAGTATAGATAGGTTAAATAGAAAAAACATTTTAAAAAATGATGTAAAGATAAGAAAATTATCAGATCATGTAGGTGATATACCAATAGTTTTATTCTCACCTGACAGTTTAGATATAGTAAAAGGTGCTCCTGCAAAAAGAAGAGAATTTATAAACATGATTGCATCTCAACTTTCTAAAAATTATTTAATAGCACTTCAGGAATATAATAAATGTTTAAAAATTAAAAATTCTTGCCTGAAAAAGGACTTTGTTGATAGAGAGTACTTAAAAATATTAAATGATAAGATGAGCGTATATATTGAAAAAATAGTCAATTTTAGAAAATTAATTATTGAAAAAATTCTAGAAAAGGCAAAAATAATTGAAAAAAATGTAACTAATGGGAAAGAAGATATCTTTCTTAAATATGAAACAGACTTTTTGAATATGACGTCACAACAAATAAATGATATATTAAATAAATATATGGAAATTGAAATAATGAAAAAATCTTCTATGAAAGGTATTCAAAGAGATGATGTTATTATTTATGTTAATAACTTAGAAGTCGCAAAGTATGGATCGCAAGGACAGAATAGAACGGCACTACTTTCTCTAAAACTTGCAGATTATGAGGTCTTAAAAGAAGTAAAACATGAAAATCCTATTTTGCTTCTTGATGATATAATGTCTGAACTTGATGGACAAAGAATATCTTATCTTTTAAAGTATATTGAAAATTGTCAAAGTATAATAACAACGACGGATAGTTCATTTGTAAAAGAAGTTAAAAATATAAAAATTTCAAAAGTTTTAAGTGGAAGACTTGAAATTTAAGTTGAAATTATGATATAAGATAATATATGTAATTAAATGAAAAGAGGTAGTATTAATGGCACAAAATTACGATGCAAATCAAATACAGGTTCTAGAAGGATTAGAAGCTGTTAGAAAAAGACCGGGAATGTACATAGGAAGTGTATCAGAAAGAGGATTACACCATTTAGTATATGAAATTGTTGATAACTGTGTTGATGAAGCATTAGCTGGATATTGTACAGAAATAAATATAGAAATATTACCAGATAATATAATTTCTGTAAAGGATAATGGACGTGGTGTACCACTTGGAATGCATCCTAAGATGGGTATACCTGCTATAGAAGTTGTTTACACAATATTACATGCCGGCGGAAAATTTGGCGGTGGAGGATATAAGGTTTCAGGGGGACTTCATGGCGTTGGTGCTTCTGTTGTTAATGCACTTTCTGAATCTATGACTGTCCAAGCGTCTAATGGTGAAGGACTTTACGAAATTTCTTTTGCGAGAGGTAAAGTGACTGAAAAGTTACATAAGATAAAAGATAAGGCTCCAGCTGGAACTAAAGTAATTTTCAAGGCTGATGCCGAAATATTTGAAACTACAGAATATGATGAAGATACTTTAATTCAAAGATTAAGAGAAATTGCTTTCTTAAATAAAGGATTAAAAATAACTTTGTGGGACAAGCGTGATGATAGTAAAGAACAAAGAGTTTTCCATTATGAAGGTGGACTAATCTCTTTTGTAGAGTATTTAAATTCTTCTAAAGAAGCTGTTCATCCACAAGTAATATATTTTGAAACAGAACAAAATGATGTAGAGGTGGAAATAGCATTCCAATATACGACAGCATATTCCGAAACGCTTCTTTCATTTGTAAATAATATTCATACAGGTGAGGGTGGGACTCATGTTGATGGATTTAAACGTGGTCTTACTAAAGCATTTAATGATTATGCTAGAAGATTTAATATATTAAAAGAAAAAGATTCTAATCTACAAGGAGAAGATATTCGTGAGGGTATTACAGCAATTGTGAGCGTTAGAGTTCTTGAGCCTCAATTTGAGGGGCAAACAAAAACAAAACTTGGAAATAGTGAAGTAACAGGTATTGTAAACAGTATCGTTTTAAATAAACTTTCTGGTTTTCTTGAAGAAAACCCTGCAGTTGCAAAAGCTATTTTAGATAAAACTCTTAGTGCTGCACGTGCAAGAGAAGCTGCTAGAAAAGCAAGAGAATTAGTTAGAAGAAAAACTGCACTTGAATCAACTACGCTTCCTGGAAAACTTGCAGATTGTCAAGAGCGTGATGCTTCAAAATGTGAAATATACATAGTCGAGGGAGATTCTGCGGGTGGAAGTGCAAAACAAGGTAGAGATAGAAGATACCAAGCTATACTTCCACTTTGGGGTAAAATGATAAACGTTGAAAAAACTCGTGCTGATAAGATATATAACAATGAAAAGTTATCTCCTGTAATAATAGCACTTGGTGCTGGAATTGGAAATGATTTTAATATTGAAAAACTAAGATATCATAAAATAATACTAATGGCCGATGCCGATGTTGATGGAGCACATATTAGAACATTGCTTTTAACATTTTTCTTTAGATATATGAGACCACTTATAGATAATGGAAATGTATATATTGCACAACCACCTTTATTTAAATTATCTAAAAAAGGTATGGAAGATATATATTGTTATAATGAAGCTGCTCTTGAAGATACATTAAAAGAATTAGAAGCAAAGGGAATTGATAGAAATTCACTTTCTATGCAAAGATATAAAGGTCTTGGAGAAATGAATTATGAACAACTTTGGGAGACTACAATGAATCCAGAGAAAAGAACTCTTGTTAGAGTTGAACTAAAAGATGCAATAGAAGCGGATAGAATATTTAGTGTCCTTATGGGAGAAAATGTTGATCCAAGAAGACAATTTATAGAAGAAAATGCTAAATATGTTACAAACCTAGATATATAATATAAGGTCCTAATCTAAAAAGGTTAGGATCTTATTATTGACTAAAATGGTATTTTAAGATATAACTTCTATATGATAAGTAAAGATGAAAGAAATAAAATATTAAGTAGATTTAATGAAAAAAATGACAAGATATTTGCTTCAAACTTAATAGAAATAATAAATAAATTTGTATTAAATAATTATATTATGCATACAAAATTTTTAAATTTATATGAAAGAAGTATAGCAATATCAATTTTAAATAAATACAACATTAATTACAGGATATATCTCAATAATGAATGGAGTGAAAGGACACTAATATTTTTATTACCTGAAGAAATTTTAAATGAAGGTAATGATATGCAAGAAATATTCTCAAAATATATAAAGTGTGTAAAAATTATCCCAAGCGTAAAAAATAAATTATTACATAAAGATTATATGGGAGCAATTTATTCTTTGGGAATAACTGAAGAAAATATAGGAGATATATTTATAAGTGACGATAAAGCATACTTTTTTATATTTAATGACAATTTAAATTATTTTAAATACAATTTAAAAAGCGTAGGAAGAAGTAGTGTAAAAATAGAAATTTTAAGTATAACTGAAGAAGAAGTGGAAAAATTAAAAAGTGATTATAAAAATGTTAAAATTATAATTTCGTCACTTAGAATAGACAATATACTGGCACATTTATTTAAACTAAGTAGAAATGAGGTAAAAAATAAAATAGAAAAAGGAGAGCTTTTTGTCAATTCTAAACCAATTTATTTTTTGGCACAAAATATTAAAGTAAATGATATAGTTTCATTAAAACGTTGTGGAAAATTTAAAATAGGAGAGATAAGAGAAGAAAATAAAAAAGGAAAGTATGTAATAAATATAAAAAAATATATATAATTATTTGTAAATAATTAAACAAACAATATTATTTTAATAAATAGTTGACTTTTTTATATAATTGTTGTATAATAATTGCTGTAAAGTAGAGTTGATCTTCTCACCTTACGGTTATGTCTTAGTAAGGTTAAAAAATATAATATGATGTTTTTTTATATCTGAATATGTATTTTTAGGAGAAGGTTGCGTTTTACAGCAATCTTTTTTTGTATTTGTGGAGGTGTTTTTTATAAAACAAGATTTTTTATTAAATGAAGAAATAAGATTTTCTGAAGTTCAAGTAATAAGTGAAGATGGACAAAAATTAGGTGTTATGAAGACAAAAGATGCAATAGAACTTGCATATGAAAAAGGTCTTGACTTAGTTTTAGTTTCACCAAATGAAAATAATCCTGTATGTAAGATACTAGATTATAGCAAATTTAAGTTTGAAATGATAAAGAAAGCTAAAGAAGCTAAAAAGAAACAGAAAATAGCTGAAATTAAAGAAGTTAGATTATCACCAAATATCGATAAACATGACTTAGAAGTTAAAGCTAAAAATGCTTCAAAATTTATTTCATCTGGAGATAAGGTAAAAGTTTCTATGCGTTTTAGAGGTAGAGAACTTAACTTTGTTGAACAAGGAAAAGAAATTATGAATGGGTTTATTGAGATGGTAGGAGAATGCCAAATAGATAAACCGGCTAAAGTTGAAGGTAAAAATCTAGTAATGTTTTTATCACCAAAGCAAAAATAATTATAGAATTTAAGGAGGAATTATTATGCCAAAAATAAAATCACATAGTAGTACAAAAAAAAGAGTTTCAGTTACAGGAACTGGAAAATTTAAGAAAAATGTTGCAAATCGTGCACACAAATTAACTGGAAAATCTTCAAAGAGAAAAATGTCACTAAAACAATCATCTTATGTTGATAGTGCAAATAAAAATTCAGTTAAGAAATTATTACCATACGCTTAATGGTTTTGGTATTCTAAGAAGGGAGAGAAAATAATATGGCAAGAGTAAAAGGAGCAGTTACTACAAGAGCAAGACATAACAAAGTTCTTAAAAGAGCTAAAGGATATTTTGGTGCAAAATCAATAAGGTTTAGAATGGCAAACCAAGCTGTTATGAAATCATTGATGTATGCATATATAGGAAGAAGAAATAAAAAGAGAGATTTTAGAAAATTATGGATAGCAAGAATAAATGCTGCTGCAAGACAAAACAAAACAACATATAGTAGATTTATGTCTGGTCTTAAAAAATCAAATATAACTATAAATAGAAAAATGCTTGCTGAAATGGCAGTTAATGATCCAGCTGGATTTACTGCATTAGTAGAAAAAGTAACAAAATAAGGAGGTATCTTATGATATTAGCAGGAGATTTTAGAAATGGCGTTACATTTGAAATGGATGGAAACGTATATAAAGTTGTTGAATTCCAACATGTAAAACCAGGTAAAGGAGCAGCTTTCGTAAGAACTAAATTAAAAAATGTTATAACAGGAAGCAATTTAGAAAAAACATTCAATCCTTCTGAAAAGGTTGAAGAAGCTCAAATAACAATTCAAGAAATGCAATATCTTTATAATGATGGTGAAAACTATACATTTATGGATACTACTACATATGAACAAATTGAATTAAATAAAACAGCAATTGAAGATACATTACCTTATTTAATAGATAACATGAATGTTAAAGTATTGTCTTATAAAGGAAATGTATTTGGTGTTGAACCACCAACATTTGTTGAACTTGAAGTTACTTATACAGAGCCAGGTATAAAAGGAAGTACTTCAACTGGTACAACAAAACCATGTACTGTTGAAACTGGTGCTACTTTTAATGTTCCAATATTTGTAGAAATAGGGGATAAAATTAGAATAGATACTAGAACTGGCGAATATATGGAAAGAGTATAATATAATAGAATATAAACTGTGAACTTATATGTTTACAGTTTTTTATTGCAAATATTAATAGAATATGTTATAATAATTATGTAAAGTTAATTTAACTTAAATCAATAATTTGAAAGAAGGATAAAACATGAAAGTATTATTTAATACATTAGGAGAAAGAAGACAAATTACCAAAGATATAGACTATACCTTTGAAAAAAGACCAGACGGATACGCACTTATACGGTACGGATATAATATGCCGTTTGTTTCAGGTATAGAAGACTATGCAGTTTTTGAGAACAAAAATGTTATATACGTAAGTTTCTTTACCGAAAGACATGAGTATGCACTGTATGAATACTTTAATGAATTGGAGTGTTTTAAAAAGGTATTTTCACTGGAGATGAAGAAATGTAAACCATTTTCTGTTGAAATAGATTTGGGTTTGAGTGAAGCAGAAAAGGATTATATGTCACTACTGCCAAATCTTAAATTTGAAAGAGAAGGAAAAGCAGCCGGTGAAGTAATAAAAATACCAGAGGTGTATGAGGATGGCACTTTTTTAATTAAAATTTGTAGTCGCCGATTTATATCACTCACAATTTTTGATGAGAATGGGGAGGAAGATAAGCGGATAAAATACGTCCTAGAATAAAAGAAAAGGAAAACATAAAATTTATGTTTTCCTTTTTTTTCTAATCACCAGATGTAACTGGTGTCTCTACTTCCTGATTTTCTTCCAATTTTTCAACATTAAAGTCATAACATTTTGTAAAATCTTCATATATTATAGCTTCAACATCAGTTGAATCACCATTTTCAGTTTCAGAAATATATGCACCCATAGAGAATAGAGTTTCTCCATTTACATCTACAAAGTTTAATGTTATAGGCAATCCTTCATTTTTTGAACCAGTTTCATTTTTTACTGTTGCAAAAAATCTAGTAAAATATTCAGAAGTATCGTCTTTTTCATAAGTTAAAGATATATTTGAAAATTCAAATCCCATCATTTTCTTTGTTTCTGTTAATTTTTTACTTGTATTAGATTTTGTTCCATCTTCATTTTGTTTTACCACATCGTCTAAATTTACATTTTCAGTATTTTCTTTACTAAAATTAAAAATTCCTCTTGATTTTGCTAGCATTAAAAATGCTATAATACAAGAAAGTACAACGATAACTATAAGAATAATGCGAAAAATCATCATTCTTCTTTCATTTGTCTTTTTATCAATTTTACCTCTTGATTTTGTTTCTTTTTTTTGTTCTTTTTTTGCTTTAGTTTCTTCCATATTTAACCTCCTATATTAATAATATAATACATAAAAAAAACAAAAATGTCAATATTTAAAATATATGTAACACAATTGTAATACAACTTATAATAGAATACGTAAAATATTGACTATTTAGCGATAAAATGGTAAAATTTTAGAGAAAAAGGTGGTAAAATGAGATTCACAAGTGATTATACTAAAAAAATAAAAGAAAATATTAATGGAAAAAACATGACTTATTATATAGATACTATGGGATGTCAAATGAATGAAAATGACTCTTTAAAATATGCAGGAATTTTTGAGAATATGGGATTTAAAAAGTCAGAAAGTGAAGATGATGCAAATATAGTTTTATTTAATACATGTTGTGTAAGAGAAAATGCTGAAAATACCTTATTTGGTAGACTAGGATTTTTAAAAAACAGAAAAAGTAATAAGAAAGATTTTTATATAGTTGTAGTTGGATGTATGACACAACAAAAGCATATTATAGAAAAGATAATAAATTCATATAATTGGGTTGATGTTGTACTTGGAACAAATTCGATGCAAAAGCTTCCAAGAAAATTATATAATGCAATGTTTAATAAAAAGGATAAAATAGAATATTATGATATAGATAATGAAATTATTGAGGGAGTACCTGTAGTATATAATGATAAATATAAAGCAAGTGTAAGTATAATATATGGATGTAATAACTTTTGTTCATATTGTATTGTACCATATGTAAGGGGAAGAGAGCATAGTAGAAAAATCCAAGATATAGTAAACGATGTAGAGGAACTTGCACAAAAAGGATATAAAGAAATAATGCTACTTGGCCAAAATGTTAATTCATATGGAAATGATTTAAAAGATGAAACTAATTTTCCAAAATTATTAAGGGAAATTGAGAAAATAGACGGAATTGAAATTATAAGATTTATGTCTCCTCATCCAAAAGATTTTAGTGATGAATTAATAGATACAATTGCCAAATCAACGAAAATAGCAAGACAGATACATCTTCCGCTTCAATCAGGTAGTACAAAAATTTTAAAAGAAATGAATAGAAAGTACACCAAAGAGGATTACTTAAAAATAGTTGAAAAACTAAAAAAAGCAGATGGTAATATATCATTTTCAACAGATATAATAGTAGGATTTCCTGGTGAAACAAGAGAGGATTTTGAAGAAACTTTAGATGTAGTAAAAAGGGTTGAATATGATCAAATATATATGTTTATATACTCAAAAAGAGAGGGAACTGTAGCAGCAAATATTAAAGATGATACAAAATATGAGGAAAAAGTAGATAGATTAGAAGAATTAAAACATCTTTATGAAAGTAATTTGCCAAAGCTTAATAAAAAGTACATAGGAACTATTCAAAAAGTACTTGTTGAAGGAAAGAGCAAAAATAATGATAAACTTTATACTGGAAGAACAAGTTCTAACAAAACAGTAATTTTTGAGGCAGCTGATTCATATATAGGAACAATACAAAAAATAAAAATAATAAGCGAACACTTATGGTATTTAAAGGGAAAAATAGATGAATAAAAAATTATCACAAAAGTATTTTGATGTATCTTTTATATTATTAGAAGGAATAGGATTTTTTATAGTTGGAATTTTACTTATAATATATAGAGGATTAATATTTCAATTTTTATCTTATTCAATTTTTATGCTGTTTTCAGGCTTTGCACTTATTCAGGCGTTAAAAAATATGTTTGAGAGATCAAAAAAAGAAGCTATAGAAAATACAGTTGACTTTTTTACTTATTTTTTAATTGGATTATTGATATATATTTTTAGGAATAGTATATCAGGAATATTTCCAATTTTATTTGCTGTATATGCCTTGATAGAGAGTATAATAAAATTAATTATATATTATTTATATGCAAGGGATAATATAAAAAACAAGAATGTTGCTTTAATAAGGGCAATAATTCCGCTTACATTTGCTATTATAATTTTGCTAATACCGGATGTAAGGGAAAGTGTTGTATTTAGTACATCTGGAATTTATTTTATTCTTATTAGTATGACTTATTTTTCTGAGGTAATTAATTCGTTGTTATCTAAGAAAAAAATAGCAAAATTTAAAAGTAATTTTAAATTCACTATGCCAGTATTAATAGCCGCATTTATTCCAAGGAAAGTTGTAAAAAATATTAATAACTTTTTTGAAGCTGGATATATAAAGAAAAGACATAAAATAGAAAAAGAAAATTCTGAATATGATTTGGAGGTATTAGTACATCTTGCTATCAACAAAAAGGCATTTTGGACATGTAGATATATTTTTTGATGATAGAGTGATATCCTATGGCTCTTATGATGAAGCAAAAGTAGTATTAAGCTCTGCAATAGGTGACGGGGTACTATTTGAAGTAGAAAAAGAAAAATATTTGAAATTCTGTAATGAAACTACTAAAAAACTTATAGTTGGCTATGGGATAAAATTAAATGAAGATCAAAAAGAGGCTGTAAGAAATAAAATAAAGGAAATTAAGTCAAAAACTTATGAATGGTTTCCAAAAAGTTATCATGAAAAAAATGAAAGTAAAGATTATGCAAGTAAATTGTATAATGCGACAGGTGCTAAATTTTACAAATTTAATTCAGGAAAATTTAAAACATATTTTGTATTAAATACAAATTGTGTTAAACTAGCAGATGAAATTTTGGGAAAATGTGGAATTAATATAATAAAGATTAGTGGAATAATAACTCCAGGAGCATACTATGATTATTTTGATAGAGAATTTGGTTTTAAAAAATCCAACGTAGTATCAAAAACAATTTATATGTGGGAATAAAATATTAAAATTTAAATATACTTTACTAATTAACTGTTTAGATAATAAAAATAAACATGTAGAAAAAATTAGGAGGTATATTTTTTTATGGAAGGTGTCGTAGCTGCAAGAAGATTAAGAAAAAGTATGTTACAAGGAAATTACTTAGAAAATAGTAATGAAAAGAGACATCATGTAAAAAGTAATTATAAAGTAAATGAAAAAGAAGAAACAAGCGGAGTATTTTATAGCATAAAGAGTAAAATAGTGATAAAAAGTATTATAACGGTAACTTTATTAATTATTTGTAGTATAGTAAAATTGCTATATAAAGGAAATTTGGAAAATAATCAATACATAAAAGTAATTGTTGAAGAATATAATAAAGATTTTTCAAAGGAAGAAACTCTAAATTATTTTGAAGAGAAAATAAGTACAATATATGGAAATATAAACTATTTATTTCCAGATAAATTGGTGGAATTAGTAACGAATAATTATGAAAATAGTATTAAACCATATATATTAAATTTTTCATTTTCAAATATGATAAATAAAGATAATGGTTTACGTGAAAATGTAATTATATATAATGAATCAAAAGAAAGTGAAGTATCCATATATAATGAAGAGGAAAAAAAGGATGAACCAGAAAAAGTAGAAGAAATTGGCGGCATGGGCGGTGGAAATGAAACTTTGGAAGACAGTAGCTCTATAAATAATATAGATGAAGAAGTAAGCAAGATAAAGGAACTTGGTATAGAAATTAAATGGCCTGTAAAAGGAACGATAACTTCAAAATATGGAGAAAGGGAAGAAATTTTTAAAGATATAGGTAAATATCATACAGGACTTGATATTGCAAATAAAGCTAATACTGAAATTTTTAGTGCAACGAGAGGAACTGTTACTAAAATAGAATACAATAATAAATATTATGGAAATAATATAGAAATTACAACAAATGATGTAGTATTTAAGTATGCTCATTTAAATGAAATATTAACTAGTGAAGGAAAAACAGTAGATAATTCTACAATTATAGGAAAAATGGGAAGTACTGGATATTCTACTGGACCACATCTTCATTTTGAAATAAGGTATGAGAATAAAACGATAGATCCGGAAAAATTATTGCCTTAAAGGGGATTATATGAAAATAGATATAAAAATTTTTAAAATTGAGATAGAATGGATTTTTTTTACATTGCTAATTATCTCAATTTTTTCTTTAAAAGTAAGGGGGTATTTTGCATCTTACTATGTATGTTATTTATTTATATTATTCCATGAAATGGCCCATATTTTAGTAGGTAGCATATTTGGGCAAAATGTAAAAATATTAAAACTAACTACTTGTGGAGTTAGCGCTGTATTTGAAAATAATATATTATATTCGAATCAAAGTTACATTAAAAAAATGCTAATTTTTATTGCTGGACCACTCTCAAATCTTATATTAGCATTAATATTTAGAAAAGAGGTTATGATTTTTCAAATCAATATGTTTCTTGCAATATTAAATATAATCCCAATTTTTCCATTAGATGGGTATAATATAGTTAAAATTATGGTAAAAAATTGTAAGAAAGATTATACAGAATATATATCTTATTTTCTTTTAATAATTTTGTTTATATTTTCAATAATTCAAGTTATGTTATATAAAACTTTTACACTACTTGTATTCTTAGTATACCTGTTTCTATTTAAAAAAATAAACGAAAAAAACAATATAAATTATCATCAAAGATGTTAAGAAAATATTTCACAAAAATTACAAAAATATTACAGCTTTTTTCTAAAAAGTATTGCTTTTTGAAAAAAAAAATAGTATTATATATGTAGCAAATTTTGGAGGTGTAAACTGTGGCTATAGGAGACATTATAGTAGGTCTAGATATAGGAGCATCCAAAGTCAGCTGCGTTATTGGACAAGTTAATAAATTCAACGAAATAGAAGTAATAGGGCATGGCTTATCTAAAAATTCAGGAATAAAAAAAGGAAAAATAATAGATTTACAGGTAACAGCCAAAGCTATAATGAGGGCTATACAAGGTGCTGAAGAAGTGTCAGAACTTTCTGTAAATTCTGCATATGTAAATATAAAAGGTATGAACTCTAGAATAGAAAGAGTTGTTATAGAATCTGGTGTTGAAAAACCTGATGATGGTATGACAATAAAAGATATATACGAAGCATACTCTAAAGCTCAAATAGCTACTAAACTAGAAGATGGTGAACAAATCATAGATATTATACCTTCGCAATATGAAATTAATGGTAGACTTTATAAAGAAGAGCCTGTGGGAGCTTTTTGTAAAACATTTAAAATGGAATCAGAAGTCGTAGTGGCAAATGGTGAGTATATTGAGCAAGTACAAAAAGTTTTGAATATGGCAGGATTAAAACTGGATGGTCTTATACTAGAGACATTAGCTACATCTAATATAGTATTAATGCCAGAAGAAAAGGAAATGGGTGTAATTTTAATTGATATAGGTGCTATGCATACAGATATATCAGTTTATAAAGATTCTAAGATAGAGTTTTATACTACACTTCCTGTTGGCGGAGATCATATAACAAATGATATTGCACTCACTTTAAATATAACTACTGATGAGGCAGACAAATTAAAAAAACAATATAATTTGGCTATAAAAGCTATGATAACAAATGATCATGATATAAAATTAAATACTAAACAGTCAGCTGACCCTAAGGATTCAATAATAAAATGTAGTGATATAGTATCTATAATTGAAGCCAGAGTTAAAGAAATATTTCAAATAATTAAGAAAATGAGTATAGATAGTGGGCTTACAAATAAATTTGACTGTGTAGTATTGACAGGACAAGGAATAAGTAATATTATAGGAGCCGAAGAACTTGCTATGTTAATACTAAAAAGAAAACAGGTTAGAATTTGTAGTCCAAAGATGATAAATATAATAAAACCTCAACATACGACAGCATTTGGAATGGTAAGATACATAGCAACACTTGGTATTAGCAAACATGTTAGCAGTGATGTAGAGTTAATAACAGAATTAAGCTTAAAGGATAGAATTTTAAGTGGCTTTCAAGGGGCTAAATCTAAATTTAAAAATATATTTAAAAAAGTTAAAGAAAATGATGATGAAGAATAATGGTAGTAATAGGGAGGAAAAATAATGGAAAACGAAAATCAAGCTGGAACAGCAACAATAAGAGTAATTGGTGTTGGTGGAGCAGGAAATAATGGTGTTAATAGAATGATAGAAGCAGGCCTTAAAGGTGTTGAATTCATTTCTGTTAATACTGACAAACAAGCATTAAGTATATCAAAAGCAAATAAAAAGATACAAATTGGTGAGAAGCTTACACGTGGTCTTGGAGCAGGTGCTAATCCTGAGATTGGAAAATGCAGTGCAGAAGAATCAAAAGCAGAGATTGCAGAAGCATTAAAAGGATCTGATATGGTATTTGTAACTGCTGGAATGGGCGGTGGAACAGGAACGGGAGCAGCTCCAATAGTTGCATCTATTGCTAAAGATATGGGAATATTAACAGTTGCAGTTGTTACAAAACCATTTCCTTTCGAAGGAAAAAGAAGAATGACTCAAGCTGATTCAGGAATTGAAGAATTAAGGCAATGTGTAGATACTTTAATTATTATACCAAACGAAAAATTATTACAAGTTGTTGAAAAACAAACATCAATAGTTGAAGCATTTAAAATGGCAGATGACGTTTTAAGACAAGGTGTTCAAGGTATATCTGATCTTATAACAATACCAGGTCTCGTAAATCTAGATTTTGCTGATGTTAAGACAATAATGTTAGATACAGGAATAGCTCATATGGGTATAGGTAGAGCTGTTGGTGAAAACAGAGCTCAAGAAGCTGCAAGACAAGCTATTCATTCTCCACTTCTTGAAACATCAATTGAGGGTGCAGGCGGAGTTCTTATCAATGTTACAGGTGGTAAAGACTTAGCACTTCTTGAAATTAATGAAGCTCTAGAATTAGTTCAAAAATCTGTCGACCCTGATGCAAATATTATATTTGGTGCTGTAATTAATGAAGATCTAAAAGATGAACTTGTTATTACAGTAATAGCTACAGGTTTTGCAAAATCAGGATTTGATGGAGTTAATATAGAAAGTATTATAAATAGAACAGTAGAGAATTCTTTAAATAATGCTTCAGCAAAACAAAATATTACTGCTGCAACAAATGATTACAAAATAGATTTGGATATTCCTCCATTTTTAAGAAGAAATAAAACAGAAAATTAATATCATTAAATATATGTAAAAATATCAAGATTTTAAAAAAATCTTGATATTTTTTTTGTATTAAAAATAAATTTTGTCTATCGAAAGTTTGTAATGACAAGTATTTTCTACATTTTTTATGAGAAAAATTTATTATAATTTTTGTGGTGAATATAGTTGGATCAATATATAGAAATTGTAATAATAGAGAATTTATTTATAAATTCATTTTTATATATTTTTACATTGTTACAATTAGTTCCTGTAGAACTTGATATATGTGAATAATTATTTGATGTTATAG
>ENA-OOXJ01000682-OOXJ01000682.1-human-gut-metagenome-genome-assembly--contig:-NODE-682-length-26597-cov-2.472609_pt1 | contig 26597 bp, 16 predicted proteins | sample MGYA00241587_ERZ501343 | MGnify/ENA primary metagenome ERZ501343 (study PRJEB25962, sample SAMEA2042918) | human gut metagenome | biome: human gut; feature: human-associated habitat; material: faeces... | reverse complement strand
GTACATGTAGGAGCCGGCGGTCATCTGCCCGTAGTTGGCCACGCCCATCTGCATGGCGGTGTGCCAGTCTTTCTGATTGTCGTAAAGCCCCACCATCAGGGCATTGGTGATGATAACACGCGGTGCGTCGGGTTTCGACTTGAACAGGCCCAGCGGGTGTCCGCTCTCAATGACCAGCGTCTGGTCGCGCGTCAGCAACTCCAGGTATTGCTTGATAAGACGGTATTGCATCCAGTTCTGGCACACTTGCCCGGTCTCGCCATACGTCACCAGTTCGTAAGGATAAAGGGCGATGTCGAAACACAGGTTGTTGTCTATCATCACCTGAAAAGCCTTCCCTTCTATGCATCGGCCCTTGTATTCGTCTATCGGACGAGCCTTGAGGTCGCCCTGTGGACGGTAACGGTAGCCGTAAATGCGCCCGCGGGTACGGAGTTCTTCCATGAATTCGGGAGCCAGCTGTTCGTGCAACTCGGGTGGAATGTAACGTAATGCGTTCTTCAAAGCCGTGGCGGTCTGTGCGGGGGTGAGGGTATAACCACGGTCGGGTGCCCGCCTGATGCCCTCGACAAAGGTGGGATAAGGGGGCAGTGTCTTACTGAGGGTAATCTCCATAGCAATCAGTTGTTGGGTTACAAATTGTCAACAGACTGCGGTCTGTATCTCCCGCAAGATAAAAATAAATCCCGATATTCACAATAGAATACCGGGATATTTTGTCTTTTCGTCAGAATCTCCTAAATCAGCCCAACTACGGAAGAAAGTATCAGCGACTTCCGGAAAGCAGCCTCAGGTATTTACCCATCACCTCGGCGGACTCGCTTGTCTCCTGTTGCAATTGCTCCAGCCATTCGGGATAAGCCTGCAAAAGTTCGGCCATGCGTTCTTTTCCTACGAAAGCCGAACGTCCGGTCTCGGGATCGAGTTCGTAATATACCCGTTCGTTGGCCAGCCCCGAAGCAGCAATGGCATCGCCCACTTCACCGCCAAGCTTCACGGCATCGGGCGGAGTGGCCGTACTGGCAGCAACCTGACCTACGGGCTGAGCCGTATAGTAAATTTTTCCGCCTACCCACATGGCCGGAGCGTACCAGCCACCCAAACGGAAACGCTTGTAACGCATCTTCTTGCAATTGACATAGAGCGACGAATCAATGCGCACCGCATAGCAACGGCGCTTCAAATAACGGGACATACCGGGGTTTCCCAATGCTTCGATGCGGTAATCGCCGCCACCGGTCAGAAATATCTGGTTCTTGGTGCGCTTTGTCACCTTCAGGATACTTACCACATCGCCCCGGTCTTCGACCAGTTCCCGCAAGTTGGAATACATAATCTGCTGGGCCGAGCACATACACACGGCAAAGCACAACAACAGCACTGATAAACAAACTCTTTTCATATATCAGAATCCCCCCTTTCTTACCTTTCTTTTCGTAAGCTAAATTACGCTTTTTATTGGAAGCTGGCAAATATACAAAGAAAAAAGTTTGCAACAGGAACTTGTTTGCCTAACTTTGCCGCAATCTGACAAGAAGAACATTCTCCACGCTGAACCCCGCTCAGAAGGGCCTGTGAAGGGGCTTTGCTTCCGACCTGTTACGAGCGTACTTCTAACCTGTTACGAGCGCGCTTCTAACCTGTTGCGAGCGTGCTTCCAACCTGTTGCAAGTTTGCTTCCGACCTGTTACCACCAGACGGGGCAAAAGGGTGCCTATTGTTTGGAGTATTCGGAGAACTCACAGCCGAAGCATTCCACCATCATGTTGTCCATGTCGTCGGCCTTCTGCGCCAGGTTCACCAGGTTGCGGCGGATTTCGTCTTCCGACTCGTCCGTCAGGTCGGACAGGTGGATGCGGTAGGCAATGTAAATCTGCCGCCCCTCGATGCCCAGCTTGTAGGGCGCGAAGTCTTCGCCGAGCATGTAGTCGAGCACGGGCTCCACGTCTTTCTTGGGCAGCAGGTTGATGGGCGACACGGCAAAGAGGTAGGTGTTGTCGTAGACAAAGATGCGTATCTCCGAGCTGCCCTTGTGGAAGGTCCACGAGTCGTAACCGTCGCGCGCCAGCACGGGGTTGACACCCATCTCGCTGATGGCCTGTTCGCAGAAGTGGCTCAGGGGCGAAGGTTCGCGCTCGTCGAACACACCTTCGGGCAACTTCTCGCCACACGAGGGGCAAAACTCCTCGTTTTCCGAAATCAGTTCGTCGCAACTGTCGCATTGCACCTGGAAGCAGGTACGGTCGAGTCCGTCCACCGACTTGAGCAACTTGCGCAACGCCTCCACACGCACGCCGAAGCCCATGTTGTCGGCATTGGCAAACTTGCTGACGGTGACGCCCACCACCTCGTTGCGGTCGTTGAAGATGGGGCCGCCCGAGTTTCCGGGATTCACGGCGGCATCGGTCTGTATGTAGTATTTACCTTCCATCAGCTGCTTGGGCGAAGACACGGAGCCTTCGGTCACCGTAAAGGGCATGCCGTAGGGATAGCCCGCCACGCTCACCTTGCCGCCTATGGACAGCGAGTCGTCGGCCGCCAGACTCAGGTCGGGCAGGTGCGAGAAGTCGCCTTCGGCCGCCAACAGGGCGATGTCGAGCGAGGGGTTTACCAGCACTACGTGTGCCAGGTAGGGGTTCCGGTCGTTGTCGTGGATGGCTACGTGGTGGAAACCGTTCACCACGTGGCAGTTGGTGACGAACAAGTCGTGCGACTTCAGGTAGAAGCAGCTTCCGGAGCCTCCGGCGTGCGTCACCTTGTAGACTAGTTTGTAGATATTCTGATCCATCGTATTTCTGTTTTTCTTGGTTGATAGCTTGAAGTTACATTCCCAGGTTGCCCATCATCTTCTGCTGAAACTCGCCCATGAGGCGGGCATATTCGGCCATGTCGCCCTTCATCATGGCTTCGGCCATGCGTTGCTGCAACTGCTGCATGTCGTCGCCTCCCATGGCGGCGTACATCTGCTGCTGGGCCTGTTGCAGGGCTTCGTTGGCCTGGTCGGCCATCTGCTGGGCGGCCAGTTGCTCGCGTGCCAGCTGGCCCATGTCTTTGCCCATAAGGTCGGACAGGCCGGCAAGGAAGTCCTCCCCGTCTTCGTCCTCGTCCAGCTCGCCGTCCATGATGCGGTCCATCGCCTTGTACAGGATGCCCGAGGCCTGCTCCATCGGCTGTCCACCCGCCTCGCGCAAGGCTTTCGACAGAAGGGTGTTGAGGTCTTCCTGCATGTCGTTGTAGAAATAGGCCTCGTAGAAGGCATAGAGCAGGCGCACGGCGCTGCGCTCGTAGTTGCCGCCCTGTATGGCCTCGGTGGCCTCCTTATAGACGTCGGCAAAGTGTTCCTGCACGTTCTTGAGCGAAGAGCGCATCTTGGCCGATACCAGCGTGTCGACAAAGTAGAGGTCTTCGGCCAGCTTCTCTTTGGGGGTGGCTACCAGTTTCTCGAGGAAAGCCTTGCCCTTGGTCACCACCTCGACGGTGGGCAGTTCGGCATCCATGTCGTTCACGGCCTTGTTCAGGTCGTTGAGCAGCTGTCCCTGCGGACGGGCAAAGTAGGCTATCTGGTAGAAGGTGGTGTCGAGCACGTTCCACGAATAGCCGTAACGGCGTTCGGCGTTGTACTCCTTCAGGGCATCGAGGGTGGCCTGCCCCAGGGTCTGTATGGCCTGCCAGATGCGGTCGACCTCGGCAGGCGGATAAGGTGTCACCTGCGGTTCGTAGCAACGCTCGGCGCCGAACTTGGTGCAGAACTCGTCGTCATATTTGTCGCCCACGTGGCAGATGTTCTGGAGCACGTAATACATCTTGTGCGGATGGCTCTGCGACAGGAGGCAGGTGTATTCCATCTGCAAACGGTCGCCGTCTTTCACGAAGCGGGGCAACAGCAGCTTGTTCAAATTCAGGTCGGCCACCTGCCGTAGCATGGCCACGCGTCCCTTTTGCGGGAGTTCAAGGAAGTCGGCCTTGATGAGGAAAGCACCGTCGGCCACGGTGATGTGCACCAGGATGGAGCCGTGGGGAATGTGGAATTCGGTTCCGTCGGCATTGCCGTATTTCTGCCGGAAATCCGCATTCAGGTAGTCCAGCAGGCTGTGGAAAGCCGGCAGGTACTGCCCCTGGTTGTACAGGTCCACGCTCTTTTCGTAGGCTTCCGTGTTGACGGAACTTTGGGTAGCGTCCACTACGGGAGGGACATAAATCAGTGTCTGTTTCATATCATGATATTGTTTTAAAAGGGATAAGTCTTGTTTACCGTTGCAATTACCCCCTGGAGTCCTGGGGCTTGGAGAGCAGGTCGTCGGCCAGGTGGCAGGCCATTGACAGGTCGTGATAGATTTCGCGAAGCAACTGCCCATCCTTCAGTCCGCCGGCACGCAACCCCAGGAATCCCTGCGGCATGGAAGCGGCATAATAAAAACGTCCCTTGCGGAACGAGAGCAACAGGTCGCGCCCGAAGGTGGTACGAAGCTGCACGAGGCGTCGCATCAGGGCGGGGGTGAGGAGCATGCGGGCGGCCACCTCGTCGTCGGCGTAAACCACGAAGTGACGCTCAAAGTCGGGGTCTTCCAACCGGACGAGACGAGTATCGTAACGCCGGCGCAAAGCCTGTATGTTCTGTGCCAGATAGCCCAGCTTGTCTTCCAGATGGTCGGGCAACAGGAGAATGGTACCCTCGTAACGGCGAGCCGTGCAGCACCAGCCAAACATGCCGCGGAAGTTGTGCGCGCTGCTCTCAATCCTCCTGGCAAAGAGCGGGCGCACCACCAGGCGATAGACCATGACCACGTAGTTCAAGCCCGGATAGTATTGCAGGCGGTTGGTCCAGCCGTAGGACACGCCCACGTCGGCCACGTGCAAAGCATTGTCGCCCTCGCCCGCCTCCACTTCACCATAAGCCTCGACGGCCAGTGCCGGGTTGGCATGCGAGGAAGTAAACAGGCGGCTCTCGGTGAGCAACGGGGCATCGACCTCGGAGTCAAACGAAAAACGCACCGACGGGAAAAGCCTCGCCATCACTTTGCGCATGGCTTCGTGCTCGCGGCGCGAAAAAACCAGCATAGCTTGTGACAGCAGGTAACTGAGCAAGGCAAAGCCTGCAAAAGCCGGAAAAATATAAGTGGTAAGCCGGCTATAACTCTCCCACCCTATCCTGGCGGCAAGCATGCCGCCCAGCAATACAAACACCAGCCAGCAGAACACAAAGAGATAGACCACAGTAGCAAGCAGCCTCAACACGCGCCGCCAGCCAGCCACACGGGTAAGGTCGGCATGAAGGTTGCGCGCAAGGGCATCGAAATCGGGAGTTTCCATAAGCAAGAAGAAGTATGGTTAATAGAAATCGGAAACAATCAGAAGCTTAGCCGAACAGCGCCCCTACGTCGACGTTGCGTTTCTCGGCTTCGGGGATGTCAATCAGTTCCTCGGGCACATGGCGGGTGCGGCGCGCCACGATGCACGAGGGGAACATTTCGAGGGCGTTGTTGTAGTCGGTCACCGCGGCGTTGTAAGTGCGACGGATGGCCTGGAGTTGTAGTTCCATGTCTTCCAGATTGCTTTGGAGGCGGTGGAACTGGGTGTCGGCCTTCAGTTCGGGATAAGCCTCGACCGACACATGCAGGCGCGCCAGCAGGGACGAGAGTTCGGTGCCCGTCTTTATCTGTTCGGACTCGGAAGCGTTAGCGGACGCATGCGAGCGTAACTCGGCAATGCGCACCAGCGTCTCGTTTTCGTGGCCCATATATGCCTTGAGAGATGCAACCAGGTTGGGGATAAGGTCGTTGCGTTGCTTCAAAGCTACGCAGATGCCGCTTCGGCACTGACGTACGCGGTTGCGCAAGGCAATCAGGTTGTTCATTGTCCACACGTACCATACGGCCAGCAACACCAGTACACCAGCCACCACGACGAGGGGAATCAAGAAGTTTTCCATAATTTTACTTGTTGTTAAAAGGTTGCACATCGGCGCCTGTCTCCCGTGACAAACACTTGAGCAAATATAAAGGGGAAAAAAGAAAAGCAGGAAAGAAAGCAGGGGGACAAATGCATACGCACAAAAAATATATAAACCACTGAATTACAATATATTTACATCCATACTCAACGGGTACAACAGGGGGATATTTCGTTGAAAGAGGGGGAGAAAGACGCAACCTTTGCAAAGAAACGACCCGAAAACGACACATTTCCTTCCCGAAATGCAAACGACCTCAAACAGGAATTTTGTCACTATTTATACGATGCACGCGGACATAAAAAGAAAACCCGCCGGCAGAACGGATATACATCACTTCCATTCTGCCTGCGGGTTAAAACGCCACTTTAGTTGCTACTTATATTACTTGACCAGTCTATATTTGCCCGGACCGTACTCCTTGGCTTCGGTTTCACCGGGAAGTGTTACGGATGCCGTACAACCCTCGGGGATGGTGAAATCCCATATCCACTGGTCGCCTTCATAGCGCCATGCACTCTTGATACGACCGGCGGCAGAATCGTAAACCGCTTCAACATGTCCGAGTCTCCTGTCGGGTACGGGCTTCATGATGATGTGCCGGAATCCCGGGTTGTTCACGTCGGAAGCAATGCCGGCCACGCTTTCCCAAATCCATTCGCACACCACGCCATAGGCATAATGGTTGAAGCTATTCATGCCGCTCGGCCCCATGCCGTTCTCTATCGTATAGCTGTTCCAGCGTTCCCAGATGGTAGTGGCGCCGTTGTCTACCGAATAGAGCCAACTGGGGTTCTTGCGTTGCAGGAGCAATTCCCAGGCAATGTCGGCCATACCATTTTCCGTGAGTGTGGGCATCAGGATGGAGGTGCCGAGGAAACCTGTCTGCAAACAATTGCCATGCTGGGCAAAGTTCTCCCTCAGACGGGCAATCATCGCCTCACAGGCCTCACCGTCCAGTATGCCGTTCTTGAGGGCAAACAGGGCCGGTGTCTGCATGGTATTGAGAATCTCAGTCTTGAAGGTACCTTCGGCTGTAAAGAACTGCTCCCTGATATAAGCCTTGGCTTCGGCAACCATCTGCCCGTAACGCGAAGCGTCTTTTCCTATGGCTGCCGCCATGTCGCGCATCATGCCTGCGTCAATCACCCAATAAGAGGCACCCAGATAGTTCCAATAATCCACGGCTTCGGGCAGAGGGCCGTCTTTGCCGAAAGCTCCGCCACCACAACTTTCAAGGGGTTCGTAACTCAACCAGTCGGCCCACTGGTAGTTAAAGTTCTCGTCCTTCAAGGCCACGTGGTTGTAGCGGGTTTCATTGACGTGGTTGATGAACTTCTCCATCGAGTCCCAGCATTCAGCCACAATCGTTGTGTCGCCAAACTGTTTCCACATGGTCCAGGGCACAATGATTCCGGCATCCGCCCAACCCAACCGCATCATTTCATTACCGTACTGGGCTAGCGGAGCTACACCCGGAAAACCTCCGGTAGCGCTTTGGGTATCGCGCATGTCGCGCATCCACTTGTGGAAAAAGGACGACGTGTTGGCAAAGAACGAGCCCGTCTCGGCAAACACCTGCGTATCGGCCGTCCATCCCAGGCGCTCGTTGCGTTGCGGGCAATCGGTGGGAACTGACAGGTAGTTGGAGCGCTGGCCCCAGACGGTGTTCGATATCAACCTGTTCACCAGTTCGTTGCCGGTAGTCAAGGTGCCACATTCCATCGTTTTGGCTATCGAAGTAACGGGTACAGACTCGATGCGTTTGATACACACTTCTGCCGAAGCGCTGATAGAGAGATAACGATAACCGAAGAACGTGCATCGCGGACAATAGATTGTATCCGCTACATTACCAGAAAAAGTATATTTCAACCTCATTCCACTGTCGGGCGTACGCAGGTTCAGGCGGTGAACACTACCCTCGGGACCGTCCATTCCGCGGCTTTTTGCCCCGTTCCCGTCGTTCAGAAGTTCGGACGGAAGGCACGTAAGCACCGTCCCTTCGGCCGCCTGGAACACAAACGAGGGTACCGCGGCGCAATTCTGCCCGAAGTCTACTACCAGATGTTCACCCGGTTGCAACGTCATCGGCTTTCCGGCCTCAAACTCTCGCTTAACGACCACCTTTCCGAACTCGTGTTCACGCTCATCCGTTACACCGCCCCACACATAGGCTCTGACGGGTGAAAGTGCCAAGTCGTGACGCAGGTAAACTTCCGCCCCTTCCGACGGTACCAGTTGGCCTTTGAATTCATCGTTTACTTCGGGAGTTGACAATTTCTCAGGCGTATCGAAGCCGGGAAGAATCCGGGCATCGTATTCCTCACCGTCAAAAATGGAAGCATGTGTCACCGGACCGGCAATGCCCGCCTTCCAGTTGTCCGTATCGGTACCCAAGAGTTGCTTGCTACCGTCGTCATACGTCAATTCGAGCACACCGCGGAAAGCGCATTTCCGTCCTACCATACCTTCGTGATTGTAAGGAGTCACAATTTTATCGGCCCACCAGCCGGGTGTGACCTGTGCAGCCAGCACATTCTTGGCACCGGTTTCCGTATTGAACGCATCGGTAATGTCGTAGGTAAAAGACAAACGGGTCTTTTCGGGATGAGTAAATCCAGGTTTGAGTATTTCTTCGCCCACCAGCTTTCCGTTTACATAGATTTCGTACACTCCCAAAGCTGAAGTCATCCAGCAGGCCCGGCTCACTTCCCGGCCGTTCGTCACCGTCGAGACAAACCAGCTGGCCCCGTCGGCCGCCCTTGTTCCGTCTACCACCGGTCCTTCTACCACCGGTGCATCGGTCACCGAAATCCAGGCAGAAGAATCCCATGCTTCCGGTTCCAATGCTTCAGTACGATAAATCCCTTTTTTTCCTTGCTGCATGCAACAGGAAAAGGTAAAGAGCATTCCCAGCGCAGCCAAAGCAGGAAGCATCTTACCAAATAGTCTGTGTTTCATAGCCATGTATGTTTTATTTGTTTAGCGTGAATCCAAGGCAAAAAAGCTATTATTCCGTTGAATAATAGACATATTACAATAAAACAGATGAACAGTCAAAACAGCGTTTCCCGTTCACGGGGTATAAAAATACACAGATTTACGGTAGAACAGATGGTTTTGGCAAAGAATTTATACGAAAGTCTGAAAAATAAGACAGTTTAGAAACTCCATCCGTCGGAAATTTTGATACAAGAAAGCCTGCCGCTGGAAATTTTATAAATTGTCATAGTATCAATGATGCACGACTGTTTTTATTATTCAAATTCTTTCTCCGGCAAGAATCAACTCTTCTGAATACCTCCACAAATTAAGTGTACGGTTGATTGTCTAACTCTCGCCTGCGAAAAAAGAGCACCGTACTTTGCCGGTTTACAGAAAAATGTTTATATTCGCGTTTATCAACAATTTTGTCAACGGCAGTTCCCAAAAAGTTCTGTCCATAGATAGAGAGTTTTCCCTGTACCTTAAATCAACACACACGGACTATGATTTACCTTCCTCCCCTCAAATCGCTCAAGGATTTGCTACTGTGGCCCTTCCGCTTGGTCTTTAACCTACCCATACAAGAGCAAGCCTTACTTGGTCTGATTCTGACAATTCCCCTACTTGTACTTACCCTGTTTTCGGGTAGCAAGCAACCGGCTGACCGGACAGTAGACATTACAGAAACCGTCAGCCTCAAGATCGGGACACTGGACAACCGCAAAGACAGCCTGCGTCTATACGCCGGCACCCCGCTGCGCCTACTTGCCCGACAAGGGAAACTGGTTTGGGTAGAGACCGAAGATGGTCGATACCGGGGCTTTGTCGAGGCAAAAAACTTTACCGGCGATGCCAAAAAAACACTGGAAGGTCTGCCTAACCGACGATGGAACAGTCGGTATTACATCAGCAAACAGAAATTTGAGGCACTGATGGATACTCCCGGTCTGACACGGGAAGCACTGGAACGCAATTGGATTCACGCCGAATACCTGCAACCGGACGGACGGGGCATGTTGGGTGAATTTGGATTCCACGTGGTGGATTCGGTCGGTACACAATTCCGTCCGGTTATCCAATTTGCACGAGACGGCTCGGTGAACGACTATCATCTTGAATTCTGGCGCAGCAAGCGCGCTATCCGGTTCGGCTCAGCCATCGACCTGTTCTCCCCTCTGATTTCCATTGCCGAATTCCGTTCATTTTCCCCATTCGACCATGGTGTGACGAATCTCATCTGGACCTATCTGATTGGTTACCTGCCGCTTTTCTTGTTTGTCCTGCTCCTTTGGGCGCGGAAACCACTTATTTGGATGCCCAACGTCGTGGCCAACCTGTGCATCACTGCTTTGATTACCATCGGACCCTTTACCTGGTGCATGCTTCTACGGGTGCAAGGCATTGCTTGGTGGCCGCTTGTCCCTGTCACAGTTCTCTGCTCGCTGGTAGGGTTTTTCCTGTTCTGGAACAATTACAGCGGACTACGTTGCCCGCGTTGTAAACACCTCATCGGTCACGAATACCAGGGCACCCTGCTTGGCAACACCTATACCGAAGTGAAACGCAACCAAAAAGCCGTATCGCGCAAAAACCTCAAACACCGCACTTCCTCATGGGAGCACAAGCGGGTAGAAGTAGCCCAAGGGCGATATGAAGTGCGCGGCGTGCTGACGCATTTCTACGAAGATGAAGTTACCTACGAAATTTTTGAAACACGCTCCCTCCTCCAACGGCTCACCCGCAAATATGCTTGTCCCAAATGTGGACATGGTCGCGACAAGCAGGATGTGAAAGTGCTGGAATCGGAAACCAAACCGGTCGGACGTCATACGACCGTTGAACGATACACCCGTAAACAGATTGAAGGAATTCCTTTCAATCCCTAATATTTTACACGCGTTACCAGATCTTCGAGAACCTATATTGAAAAGACTCCATATCTCACTTCCTGCCCGCCACATACACCCCACACAGCACACAGGCAGCACCCAGCAGGGCCACAGGTGTGAGCGGCTCTCCCAAAAAGAGCAGCGAACCTACGGAAGTGAAGATCGGATTAAGGTAAATGTAGTTGGAAGCACGCACGGTTCCCAGACGCTTCAGGATAATGTTCCACACTACAAAACACACCAGCGAAGCCAGCACACCCAGGAAAAGCAAGTGAAACAGCACCGAGGTATCGAGCAACGAAGCCAACGGAAAATCCCACGGCCAAACCAGAAAGGCTGGAAGAATGGTGAGCAGGCCGTAAAAGAACACTTTGCGGGTGATGAACACCGTGGAGTAACGATCGGCCACCTGCCGCATCACCAGGCTGTACACCGCCCACGCCAGGGCGGCCAGCAGCGAAAGTATGTCGCCCAAGGGCGAGAGTTTCAGCACAAAATTACCGTTGAAAATCACCAGCCCCACCCCCAGCAATGCCAGCAACGAACCGCCCAGCAAGCGAAACGTAGCCCGCTCATTGCGATAGAAAAGCTGTGCCAGCAACATGGTGAGCAGCGGGGTGCTGCACACAATGAAAGCCACATTCGTGGTGAGTGTCACTTCAAGAGCTGTATTTTCGGTAAGGAAATACATGGAGCCGCCAGTGATGCCGGCCAACAGCATCCATAATTCGTCCCGCAGACTACGGCAAAACAACTTGCGGGGCGAGATAAACCAGATGCCCACATAGGCTATGAGGAAACGCAACAAAAATATTTCCTGTGGCGTAAGCCCGGCCTTGATAAGCAGATGGGTCGATATGAAAGTAAATCCCCAAATGCCTACTACTACAATGGCTGTCAGGTGATAAAGAAAATCATTATTGGACTTCATGGGTCAGAATGAATAAACTGTGCAAAGATAGGTGGCAAGAAAATACTGTGCAATAGTATACAATGCTCGCACACCGGCATATACAACAAAAAGACGGTATCTTCACAGACACCGTCTTCCCTGTAAATATCCTAAAAATACTTTTTACTAAATACCCTATTGAATACAATGTAATGTTTTAGATTTATCATCATTACAAAATACATTCAAAAGAGTGTTCAAATATAACAAACAACCGACAAATAGTCAAGCATCTATCGTGTTTTTTTAGTATTTGCAACATATTTATGAAAATAAACGTGTAAATTTGTGCCGCATTATATCACTTTAATCCTATCAATAAACAATACAACGAAAAAAGTACCGTTATGGAATATAATTTCAGGGAGATTGAAAAGAAGTGGCAGAAACGGTGGGTGGACGAAAAAACCTACCAGGTGACAGAAGACCCCAACAAACCCAAGTTTTATGTGCTCAACATGTTCCCCTACCCCAGTGGTGCGGGCCTGCATGTGGGACATCCGCTGGGATACATCGCTTCGGATATCTATGCACGCTACAAGCGTCTGCAAGGATTCAATGTGCTCAACCCTATGGGTTACGACGCCTACGGACTTCCGGCCGAACAATATGCCATCCAGACCGGACAACACCCTGCAATTACAACCGTAAACAATATAAACCGCTATCGCGAACAGCTCGACAAGATCGGTTTCTCGTTTGACTGGAACCGCGAAATACGTACTTGCGACCCCGAATACTACCACTGGACACAATGGGCTTTCCAACAGATGTTCCAAAGCTATTACGACAACAAGTTGCAAAAAGCCCAACCCATCAACCAACTGGTAAAAACTTTCGAAACCTGCGGGACTGAAGGACTGGATGTGGCTTGCAGCGAAGAACTGAGCTTCACCGCCGACCAGTGGAAAGCCATGAGCGAAAAACAACAGCAGGAAACACTGATGAACTACCGTATCGCCTACCTGGGCGAAACAATGGTAAACTGGTGTCCGCAACTGGGTACAGTGCTTGCCAACGACGAAGTGGTGGACGGCGTGTCCGAACGTGGCGGATATCCCGTGGTACAGAAAAAGATGCGCCAGTGGTGTCTGCGCGTATCGGCCTATGCACAACGCCTGCTCGACGGACTGGAAACCATTGACTGGACCGACTCTCTGAAAGAAACACAACGTAACTGGATTGGCCGTTCGGAAGGTACCGAAGTACAGTTCAAAGTAAAAGACAGCGACCTGGAGTTCACCATCTTTACCACCCGTGCCGATACAATGTTCGGCGTTACTTTCATGGTACTGGCACCCGAAAGCGAACTGGTTCCGCAAGTTACTACCGAAGCCCAAAAAGCCGAAGTGGAAGCTTACTTGGACCGCACTAAAAAACGTACGGAACGCGAACGTATCAGCGACCGTAGTGTGAGCGGTGTATTCTCGGGTTCGTATGCCATCAACCCCTTCACAGGCGAGGCAGTTCCCATCTGGATCAGCGATTATGTACTGGCCGGATATGGTACGGGAGCGATCATGGCCGTGCCTGCTCATGATAGTCGTGACTATGCTTTTGCCAAGCATTTCAATCTGCCCATCGTGCCGCTGGTAGAAGGATGTGATGTCAGCGAAGAAAGCTTCGATGCGAAGGAAGGTATTGTATGCAACTCTCCGAAAGCCGGTGCAACTCCCTATTGTGACCTTTCTCTGAACGGACTTACCATCAAGGAAGCCATTGCAGCTACCAAGAAATATGTCAAGGAACACCACTTGGGTCGCGTTAAAGTAAACTACCGCCTTCGTGACGCCATCTTCAGCCGCCAGCGCTATTGGGGTGAACCGTTCCCCGTGTATTACAAGGACAATATGCCTTATATGATTCCCGAAAGCTGCCTGCCTCTGGAATTGCCCGAAGTGGCCAAGTTCCTGCCTACTGAAACAGGTGAGCCACCCTTGGGACATGCGACCAAATGGGCTTGGGATACGGTAAACAATTGTGTAGTTGAGAATAGCAAGATAGACAACCAAACCATCTTCCCGCTCGAACTCAATACCATGCCGGGCTTTGCAGGTTCCAGCGCCTACTACCTGCGCTACATGGACCCGCGTAACCATACGGCACTAGTAGACCCGAAAGTAGATGAATATTGGAAGAATGTAGACCTCTACGTAGGTGGTACGGAACATGCCACCGGACACCTTATATACTCGCGTTTCTGGAACAAGTTCCTGCACGATCTGGGTATCTCCGTTGTAGAAGAGCCTTTCCAAAAACTGGTAAACCAAGGCATGATTCAGGGACGAAGCAACTTCGTATATCGCATCAAGGATACCAATACATTTGTATCACTGAACCTGAAAGACCAGTACGACACCACCCCGCTCCACGTGGATGTGAACATCGTTTCGAACGATGTACTCGATGTAGAAGCTTTCAAAGCCTGGCGTCCTGAGTACAACAATGCTGAATTCATTTTGGAAGACGGCAAATACATCTGCGGATGGGCGGTAGAAAAGATGTCCAAGTCGATGTTCAACGTCGTAAACCCCGATATGATTGTCGAGAAATACGGTGCCGACACATTGCGTATGTACGAAATGTTCCTTGGCCCGGTAGAACAGTCCAAACCGTGGGATACAAACGGTATTGACGGTGTACACCGCTTCCTCAAGAAATTCTGGGCCTTGTTCTACGACCGTAATGGCAATCCGCTCTTCAACGACGAACCAGCTACTAAAGACGAATTAAAGTCACTGCACAAGCTCATCAAGAAGGTTACGGGCGATATCGAGACATTCTCGTACAACACCAGTATCAGCGCCTTCATGATTTGCGTCAACGAGCTGGCTTCCCTGAAGTGCAGCAAGAAGGAAATACTGAACCAACTCATCGTAGTGCTTGCTCCATTTGCACCGCATGTATGCGAAGAATTGTGGGAAACACTGGGCAATACCGGTTCGGTATGCGATGCACATTGGCCTGCCTTCAACGAAGAATATCTGGTAGAGAACACCGTGAACTATACCATTTCCTTCAACGGGAAGGCACGTTTCAACATGGAGTTCCCTGCCGATGCCACTTCAGAAGCCATTCAGTCCAGTGTATTGGCCGATGAACGCTCGTCCAAATGGCTGGAAGGAAAATCGGTGGTGAAAATCATCGTTGTGCCCAAGAAGATTGTCAACATTGTGTTGAAATGAACTTTATAACCAATTCATATGTCTATAACGAAACCTAACAAAGCTACTTTGCTGAGAGAGGTGAAGGATTACACGCTCATCACCGTGGGACTTATCAGTTATTCCATGGGATGGGCTGCATTCCTCATTCCCTACCAGATTACTACCGGTGGAACAACAGGTATCGGAGCCATTATTTATTATGCCACAGGCTTCCCTATCCAGTATTCCTACTTCATCATCAATGCCGTACTGATGACGTTTGCCATCAAAATACTGGGTCCAAAATTCAGTATCAAGACTACGTATGCCATCTTTGCCCTGACGGCCTTACTGGAATTCTGCCAATGGCTGGTAAAGAATCCCGACGGAACTTTCCCACAAGTGCTGGGCCCGGGACAAGATTTCATGGCTTGCCTGATAGGCGCGGCGATGTGCGGTTTCGGACTAGGCGTAGTGTTCAATCAGAACGGAAGTACAGGAGGTACGGATATCATAGCCGCTATTATCCACAAATACAAGGATGTAACATTGGGACGCATGATTATGGCATGCGACTTTGTTATCATTACTTCGTGCTATTTTGTATTTCACGACTGGCGGCGTGTAATCTTCGGCTTTGTCACATTATTCATCATCGGCTTTGTACTGGACTATGTAGTCAACGGCTCCCGGCAATCGGTACAGTTCCTCATCTTCTCCAAAGAATATGAAAAAATAGCCGACCGCATCACCAAAGAAACCCACCGTGGTGTCACTGTACTTGACGGTATAGGCTGGTATAGCAAAAACCATGTCAAAGTATTGGTAGTAGTAGCTTACAAGCGGCAATCGGTCGAGATATACCGTCTAATAAGGGATATTGACCCTAATGCATTTATCTCACAAAGCCCGGTAAAAAGTGTATATGGTGAAGGATTTGACGTATTGAAAGCGAAATAACCACACCCCGACAACCAACGAAACAAATAAAAAAAGGAGTGAATCATGAAGAAGAAGTTTGTTTTTGCCACCAATAACGCGCATAAGCTGGAAGAAGTGGCTGCTATTCTGGGGGATAAGATAGAACTCCTGAGCATGAAGGACATCGGTTGTCATGCCGATATCCCCGAAACGGCCGATACGCTGGCAGGAAATGCCCTTCTGAAGGCCCGCTATATTTACGAGCGCTATCACGTGGATTGTTTTGCCGATGATACGGGCCTGGAAGTAGAAGCCCTCGGCGGTGCTCCCGGTGTATATTCGGCCCGTTATGCAGGCGATGCCCACAACTCGGAAGCCAATATGCAAAAGTTGCTTCACGAACTGGAAGGATGCGATAACCGCAAAGCACAGTTCCATACGGTATTTGCCCTAATTATAGATGGTAAGGAACACTTGTTTGAAGGCATCATCAAAGGAGAAATTGTAAGAAACCGAAAAGGAACTTCGGGCTTCGGATACGACCCTATTTTCGTGCCTGAGGGATACAGCCAGACCTTTGCTGAGATGGGAAATGACGAAAAAAATAAAATCAGTCACCGTGCCATAGCTACTCAAAAGCTCTGCAAGTTCCTGAAATCGCTCTAAAGGAAACGGCTATATAAAGATACACCACAGATTACGCAGACGGATACAGACAAATCTATTTCAATGATTTGCCTTCTGTGCCAATCTACGTAATCTGTGGTGTTTTTTATACCAAGTCCGAGTACATCAGGCCGTAAAGCCGATGCGCCGACGCGGCACAAGCATTGGAGAAGACGATCTACCGAATCTGGCCGCCGCACAAGCCACGTCTTCCTCCCGGATAAGCTGGTAATCGACCGGATCAATAGAACCGACAGCTTGCATCACACGCATTGCCATGGCAGGCAACACCCCCGAAACAAGCAACTGATTAACCCAACGGGCATTGCTGAAATACCGGTCTTTTCCGGCTACTGCCTCAGAAATAACTTCCTGCAACAGGCGTCCAGCACCGGCGTCAAGCATATATCCGTGTTTCGACAGGAAACATTCGGCAATCTGCATCAGTTCACCGGCCGTATAGTCTTCCAGGTGGAAGGCATAGGGAAAACGGCCACGCAAACCCTGGTTCATCTGCATCAGGCGCTCCATCTCGTCGTGATAACCAGCAAAGATAATCACCATGTCAGGATGCGGCTCGGAAAGTACCCCAAGCAAACTCTCAATGACGTGGTTGCCAAAGTCCTTACGGTCGTCCAATGAATCGCATAAGGCATAGGCTTCGTCAATAAACAGCACGTTTCCCCGCGCCTGTTCCAACACACGTTGCATGTTTACTTCCGTTTCACCGATATAACGGCCCACCAGCTGACTACGGTCGGTCGTAATGACTTCACCCTTCGACAACAGACCCAATGCACGAAACACCTGTCCGATGAGCTTGGCAGCCGTTGTCTTGCCAGTACCCGGATTACCGGTGAGCAACATGTGATACGGACCTTCATCTTCACCGGGAAGTCCCAGTTGCTTACGTTGCCGGTTGAAGCAAACCTGATAGAAAAGCATCTCCAAATCCTGTTTCAAACGGTTCATACCCACCAGTTCGTTGAGCGGGCGCATGCTTTTCTCGAATTGTTGCCTGAAGTCCACAGCAGGTGTTTCGGCTGGAGTAATTTCAGCCAGGTACTCTTCCAATTGCACGTCGGAAGGTTGTATCAATACCTCACCCGAAGCATCCAGCCGGCCGGTACAGGCAAAATTCCTTTGCAAGCGCTTCTGCATGGCAGGAATCACCGAAGCCGACAGAAACGCATCGGTATCCTTGCGCTTCCAGCCCTCCAGGTGTCCTGCTTCACCAAAGCGCTGCATCTGCAATACCAATGCATGCTCGGCCATAGGTGACAGACGGAGAGAAGTATCCTCCACTTCATAGCAGACAAGGTCGGTCAATTCCTGCCACGAAGAAGGTTGCATCGTCAAACGGTTTTCAACCGGAAAACAAGCCGACAGAACCGGCGAAAGTGCAAACAACGTCTCCAGCTCACTGGCCGTACCGCAAAGCAGAAATACCGAAAACACCCGGCGGTCGGACACCACCTGCTCCATCCGGGTAAGCAACGGCCGGGCACCGTCGCCCGACAAAGCTTCCAGATTATAAAAAATAAAAGCCTTCCCCTCCCTTTCCTCAAAGGTTTCGTGCAACTTGCCACCCGCCCACTCGGTTTCGTCGCTACAATCCACCTGATGGCGTGAAGTTATCTCCAAATTCAGAAAACGTGGCAACAGACAGGCCAGACGGCGGGCATCGAACAAATCGGGCGATGCTATCGAAAGGCATGTACATGCCTGAAGCTTCCCTACCCCATGCTCGCGGCACTGACGGTTGAATTCACCCATCCGCGAAAGAGTTACCAGCCGCAACATGTCGCCCGAAAGGCCACGGAACTCACGGATATAGCCCCATTTGTTGTCAGGTTCCTGTTCCAGATGCTTCACAATCCACCAGGCATCTTCCTGGGGCAGAAGTGGTCGGCAGGTAACGGAAGTCACCTTCCGCCCGTCGTAACGGAAGACAAGCAGGGCATACGGCTCCATGTTGTGCGACAGAACGGCCGTATAGTCGCCCTGAAACCAAATTCTCCCGGCATCCAACCGGAAGGTTATCTGGGAAACCGAACGGCGCGGAGAGGCAAAAAAACAGTCTACGGACGTCATCAGTTTCCAGCCGGAAGTATAACAATGTACCGTAAAGCAGCTATCCCCCCCTATCCGTTCGGAAAACTGGAGACGCAATTCGTGTACAGCCGAGGAAAAAAGCACCTCTTCCCTGCCCGACACTCTACGCACCAGCTCGGCACTTACAGGCATGGGATGGTGCATACCGTTCCCGTCGGGTAACAGCCTGAACGGAAAACAGAGATGGCCGTTGATTGACTCAAAGGCATGTTCGCCGTTCATCTCTCCCACTCCCTTGCCCAACAGGAAATAATTGCCATACGAAAAGGTACCGGCCTTGAAAGGCAGATCGAGCGCAAAGTCATCAAACTCGTACATGCGTGCCGACGCCTCTGCCAACGGTTCGGACTGCCCTTCCCGATACAGGTAAAAGGTTAGTTCCAGATCATCGTCTCCGCAAAGAAAGTCGGAATTGGCAATGGTAAGCCGCAGGGAAAACGCCTGACTGCGGTCGACAAACAGCCAGGGTTCATCGACTTGTGAGGTAATGCACTGAGACCCAACGGTCAGAGAAAGCCGCGATAAAGTAACGGCCGTTTCGCCTTCCACAACAGAAGGCACTTGATAAGAATGTCCGCGATAAAGCGTACGGATATGGTTTGTCATCATAGCTATATATGTTTTAGTGAATAAAAAAGTCCTGCCAGTGGCAGAACCCGAACAATAGAAAAGAATACAGAAAATGCACCCCGAATGAAGTGCACAACAGATTCCGGCCTCCTGATTTACGGCTACACCGAGCCTGTAAATTGCCGGAGAGTGTCCAACAATTCAAAGAACAAACAGGTATACGATAGTCGGGCGGAAGAAACTTACGTCCTTCTGCACATCGTTACATGTTGTTTCTTTGAATAGCGGATATAACTATGATGTTTCATACAAAACAAAATTCCCTCACTTTGTTTGCGGCAAAGATAGAGGGAATTTTACAAACAAACAAGCGTTTGTCAAGAAATATTTATCAGAGTTTCAAGGCTGCCGATATTTCCAGCATTCGTTGGATGGGGCGTACGGCCTTGGCGGCAACCTCGGGATCGACCGTAATTTCGGGTGTCTCGTTCTTGAGGCACTCGTAAAGTTTCTCAAGTGTATTGAGGCGCATGTAGCTGCACTCGTTGCAGGCACACGTGCTGTCGGCGGGTGGGGCAGGGATGAACTCGGTCTGCGGACACTTCTTCTGCATTTCGTGCAGGATACCGGCCTCGGTAGCCACAATGTAGCATTTCTCGGGATGAGCCACGGCATATTTCAGCAAGGCAGCCGTAGAACCCACCACATCGGCCAGTTTGAGCACCGCGCCCTTGCATTCGGGATGGGCCAGCACCACGGCGCCGGGATGCTGCTTTTTCAGTTCCACGATTTTCTCTACCGAGAACTGTTCGTGTACGTGACACGCACCGTCCCACAACAGCATTTGCCGGCCGGTCACGGCATTGATGTAACTGCCCAGGTTACGGTCGGGACCGAAAATTATCTTCTCGTCCTGCGGAAAACTTTCCACAATCTGGCGGGCATTGGTCGAAGTCACTACCACATCGGTCACCGCCTTGACGGCTGCCGTGGTGTTTACATACGAAATGACCGTATATCCCGGATGCTCTTTCACAAACTTAGCAAAGGCATCGGCCGGACAACTGTCGGCAAGCGAGCAACCGGCGGCCATGTCGGGCACCAATACCTTTTTCTCCGGGCAAAGCACCTTGGCTGTTTCGCCCATGAAATGCACGCCACACATCACGATGATATCGGCCTCGGTCTTGGCGGCCCATTGTGCCAACGCCAGGCTGTCGCCCACGTAATCGGCAATATCCTGTATTTCGCCGCGCTGGTAGTAGTGTCCCAGAATGACGGCGTTCTTTTCTTTCTTGAGTTGATTAATGGCTTCTATCAGATTCTCCATAATTGTTAGTTATTTGTTCAAGGGTTGTTATCAACACCAGTTCATAATTGCAAAGTTAATAACTTTAGCAGAAATCCTGCTACAAACAGGGCTGATTTACACTGCTTTTTTAACGGAACCTTCCAAAGCCTTCCCACACTTATCCACCGCTTTTACACAAAGATGTGCAAAAATACAGGCTTGGAACAAGCGTTTTCAACACATTGTTCATAACCCGGATAGTAACAGGTTAATAAACTATTTAACCCATTGATTTACAGAAATCCTTCATGAAGCACAGACAAAGCTGCTCCCGAAGCAATCAGCTTCAGCACAAATTCCATTTGGGTATCACGACCGTGCATGAAATCACCTACGGAAGGACGTACGGTATAGTGGGGGAGTATCCCCTGTCCTTCGAGCGGAAAACCCCGATGCGAGCAGGCAGGTTCGCGGGTAGGAAGACGTAACCAAGTGTCGTGCGAAGTACGGAAATTCTTTGGTCCGTTACCCGTATCACCGGCGGTAGGTTCGCCCACCAGCGTCACATTGCCACTCTCTTTCATGTCGATGGCAAAACTCTCGGCGGCCGAAAACGTATAAGGCCCTACCAACAAGAATACCCGTCCCTGGTAAGCATTGTCGGCCGGTTTCAACTCACGGGAAGCGGAAAGGCAATGAAACTGCGGACGACGGATGAAATACTCGCACAAACGTGCACCGTTACCACTGCTTCCACCTCCGTTGCCGCGAATATCGACAATCAGGTAAGGCAAATGGCTTACCGTAGGATAGCAGGCCGCAAATTCTTCCATCACAGGCGACATCATGGTGTTGATAGACAGGTAACCGATGCTGTCGTTCAACACCCGCGTTTCTACGGCAGGACGCTTTTCGTCGGGAAAATAATCGTCCCTGCGTAGCTTCAGGGAAAGTGTCAAGGTATCGCTACCACGTTGCACGGTATAGTTGCGCACCGTGTCGGTATAACTGCGGAACACATTACGAGCCGAACGGTAATGCCGATCGGAAGCCGTAGATCCACAGGCATACCGCTCGTTCCGGGCCACCCATTGCGCTACCGGAACCCCATCCACGGACAGAATGCGGTCTTTATCGCAAAAGCCGGCATCGAGCAGATAACGGTTGGGATGACTTATAAACAACGAGTCGTTAATAACTTCGGGAGCAGCATCGGCCGTATACATGCGAAAACAACCGTTGGCATGTCCAGCACCCAATGCCGCCACGTATTCCTGCACCAGCAAACCGTATTCGGTCACATCTTTTGCTCCGGTCACCCGAGGTATAAAAGCATGGTAAAGTGAATCCATATTGAGTCCCTTTTTCCGATAAAGCGAATAGTTTTCCACCACCAACCAGTGTACCTCGTCAAAATCGGCCGCAAACTGATCGGATGTCAACGGCAAGTCTGCCAAATACCGGTATTCAGCTTCTTGGTTTCCTTTTCCATAATCATAATAAGCATAAGCCAGCAACCCGCCAAATGACAACAAAACTATCAGCAAGGCGATGCCAGCCATTTTCAACACTTTTTTCCACAGGGGACGATTGTTTTTCATAAACCATCATTTTAATATACTCTTCCCTATTCAGACAAAAATTGCCGGCTTGCGGTTGCACCAGATACCCTAATTCTACATTTTTTCTTTTCAGAACAAAATAACCTTTCTTATAAAAATGGTTGATAATTCGGATAAATAACGGTTAAGAACACATATTGATATTATGTAATGCACAATGGTCAATAACAATTATCAACAGATATAATCCACTTATATACAACAAAATACAAAGTGATATACATCTCTTATTAACCACTTATTTACTACTTATCAACATTAAGTCCGATTTATCAACAATAGGTTGATAAACCAACCAAGCCAACGTAGCATCGGAATACATACTGAGTTTCAACAGGCCGAAACAAACGGTTCCAACAGGTTGAAACCAAAGTTCCAACGGGTTGGAAACAAACTTATAACGGATTGGAAGCACATCCGCAAACAAGTAATAAGTCAACGGACTTCCAAACCAATACGGAAAAGGAGAGGGGAGGTGTTAATATCCTTCAACAAGCGAAAAAAGAAAAAAACTGGCTTTAATATCCTGTTAGTTTGCTCAAAAACAATACCTTTGCAAGGTAAACATTTTAAAAAGATACAGACAATGAAAACTGGGACTTATACGTTATTAACCGTTTTATTGGTTTTATTCACAGGAGTAAGCCATCTGAACGCACAAAGCAAAAAGATAGATGGAATCAAATACAAGGTCATCGCTCCCGGAAAAGTAAAGGTGGAAGAAGGAAAAGACATGCAAGGCACATTACAGATTCCAGCTACCGTAACCATTGGAAAAGACACGTACCAGGTAACCAATATCGGAGAAAAAGCTTTTGAAAATTGTACGGTATTGCAAAGTGTAGTATTGCCCGAAGGAATGGAACGGGTAGATTTGTGGGCATTCAGAGGTTGCACCAACCTCCAGTCAGTAACTTTTCCAAAAAGTATGAAGGAAATTGCAATCGAAGCTTTCAAGGGCTGCCAAAATCTGAAGGAAGCCACACTCAATGGAATCAAGAACATTTATAATTCCGCATTCAAGGATTGCACACAACTGACCGTTACCCTCCATGGAATTACGATGATAGAAAACGACGCCTTCTACGGATGCCGGAAAGTCATCTGTTACCTGCCGGAGATAGAGACACTGCCCGACCATCCGAATCAAAAGATAGACTACATCGTACAGAGGGAATTAAAAAAAGCCGGTTTTTGCCTTACCGAAAATGCTTTTAACGGTTGCAAGGAAGTAGAACTGCACTTTCCTTCAACCATAAAAAGTATTGGAAAAAATGTTTTTGCACATGTGGCCGAAGAAGGTATCCTGCGCATCAGCTTGCCGGCTTCCTTAAAAAAAATCGGCAAAGACGCATTCAAACAATCGGGACTGAGAACCGTCAGTCTGCCGGCAGGTGTTTCTATCGGAGAAAATGCTTTTGGCAATTGTAGCAAATTACAAAGCATCACCATACAGGAAAGCAACGATGCTGCCGGCAAGGGTGAATCTATTGATCTGACTGAATTCGGTGCTTTTCAATATTGTACCGCATTACAATCCATTCAACTCCCTGCCAACGTCGCCGAACTGGGCCCGAATACCTTCGCCTACTGTTCGTCCCTCCGTTCGGTACAGGCTCCCGGCGTTCAGAAGATAGGCTCAGGTGCTTTCAGGGAATGTAGAAAACTATCACAGATCCGTTTTTCTTCCAGCCTGAAAGACATTGGTAACGATGCTTTCCGAGCTTGCAATGCACTGAAAAGCCTGCAAGGTATCAACGAAAAGACTTACCTGGGTGCCAATGCCTTTTTCGGAGCAGGCATTGACATGGAGCAACTGAAAAAGTCATTTACCTATAACTATTACAGCAAAGTGTATTGGTCGCTCCTGAACTGGCGCAAGAAAGGCGAATTTGAGACTACCGACCAATGGCGTGCCCGCGTCACCCCCGAAGCCCAGAAAGCAAAGACCGAACAGTTGATTAAGGAAGCCGAAGAAGCTTACCTGGCTCCTTACCGGAATGCCGAAGTAACAGGTCTGTTGGGCACTTATAATGCCGATCAGGGATTGTACTCCGTGACGCTGAATGCCAACGGAGAGATAATGGACAAACAATACATTGCCGTTCCGCTGGCCGATGCACCGGCTGTGAAATCGAGCTGGAACCAGGCCGTTATCACGCCTGTATGGGATGTCTACAACGATATGCCGCATGCCTCGTCGTTTACCGTTGAGGTGAACGGAAAAACTTACCAATCTCGAGGCGATGCGCCGGTCTTGGCTTCTTCCAATCTGACGCTGGATATGCCCCTGCCCGAAATCGACTTCGGCACCGACACACCGCCCGCCAATGTCAATAACCGCACAACGGTAGCTGCCGCACAGCCTGCCGCTCCTGCCCGCGACAACCGTCTGGACACCGATATTCCCGTAACCGGAAAATCATCGCCCAATACCTTTGCCGTTATCATCGGCAACGAAAACTACCAGCACGTTTCGCACGTGCCGCATGCACTGAACGATGCCAAGATATTCGCAGCCTATTGCCAGAAAACCCTGGGTCTGCCGCAACCCAACATCCGCAGCTACCGCGATGCCACTTTCGGCACGATGCTTACTGCCCTGGCCGACCTCAAGAGCATAGCCGACGCCTACGAGGGTAATATCCAGGTACTGTTCTACTACGCCGGACACGGCATTCCCAACGAAACGGGAAGCAGTGCCTACCTCCTTCCGGTCGATGCCAACGGCACACAGACCGAGGCTTGCCTTTCGCTCGACCGCCTGTACCAGGAATTGGGTGCACTGAAAGCACGCTCGGTCATCGTCTTCATGGATGCCTGCTTCAGCGGAGCACAACGTGGCGACGGCATGCTGGTTTCGGCACGCGGCATTGTGGTGAAAGCCAAAGCAGGCCGCCCCACGGGGAACACCGTCGTGTTCAGTGCCGCACAGGGCGACGAAACAGCCTTCCCTTACAACGAAAAGGGGCACGGCCTGTTCACCTACTACCTGCTGGAGAAAATCCGCGAGACGCGCGGAGACATCACGTTGGGCGAACTGACAGAGTACGTCGAAACGCAAGTCAAGCGCCAGTCGGTAGTTATCAACCGCAAGAGCCAGACGCCGACGGTGACACCTTCGCTCCAGATAGGTTCTGAAGCGTGGAAATCCTTGCGCCTGCAATAACCCTTCCACACGACAGTTGAAAACTCATCCTTGACCATCCCGTCCCTTTGCCCTATCTTTGCCGCAAACGGACGGGATGTTTGTTTCCGCACCGGATCTTGTCCGCACATCACACTTTGCACATATTTCTTCACCAAACATATATTTATTATTTCTTTCTCTTTTTAAAGAAGAAAAAAAATGATGATAATGATTGCCTGTTAATAGTGTGCAGAAGTTTCGGTGGCTTTTTCTTGCACAGGAAGTTATTAAGTTGAGGTTGCAGGTTGTTGTGCGGTTATTCACTTCCGGTTTTCGGGCTTTATCGGTTGTCGGTTAATGTGATAGCGATACATTGGCCGAAATCATTAACAATCTGTTTATAACCTGCCGGGTTAATAAATTTTTCCGGTTAACAAGCCTGAAATGGCTGAAAAACGTGTGGACGCAAGCCTTAAAAATAAGGCGTTGTTTTTTTGGAATGTTCATGGGCAAGGTTGTATAGACAGGCTTTTGAATTGTGCAAGCAGAATCTTTCCTTTTCTTTTTGCACACTGCTGACAGGTTTTCAACACTTATCAACAGGGATGTGAACAGAAAGACGTACCTTTGCCGAAAATTGTTGGATTATGCGTAAACTGAAGATAACAGAATTGAACCGTATCAGTGTGGAAGACTTCAAGCAGGCCGAGAAACTGCCCTTGGTGGTGGTGCTCGACAATATCCGGAGCCTGCACAACATCGGTTCGGTGTTCCGCACCTCGGATGCGTTCCGTATCGAATGCATTTACCTGTGTGGCATTACGGCTTGTCCGCCGCATCCCGAAATGCACAAAACGGCACTGGGGGCGGAATTCACCGTTGACTGGAAATATGTTGAAAACGCGGTGCAGGCTGTTGATAACCTCCGTGCCGAAGGTTATACGGTCTATTCGGTAGAGCAGGCCGAAGGCAGCACGATGCTCGATGAACTGGTGTTGGACAAGAGTAAGAAGTATGCCATTGTGATGGGCAACGAAGTAAAAGGTGTGCAACAGGAAGTGATAGACCATAGCGACGGTTGCATCGAAATTCCACAGTACGGTACCAAACATTCGCTCAACGTGTCGGTTACGGCCGGTATCGTCATCTGGGACCTGTTCAAGAAGCTGAAATAAGAAAACAGGATTTATACCTTTATCCACATGAGGGTGTGTCAAAACTAAACTAAGTGCCACTATCCAACTCCCCTCCTTCGGGAAAGAGGGGTGCCCAAAGGGTGGGGTGGTAGGTGTTGTATCATTTCGTATATTAATGCCTTATATTCTTACCTACCACCTCCCCCTATCGGGTACTCCTC